>Ga0209191_1000194_pt1 | contig 49740 bp, 46 predicted proteins | sample S_130626_EF_Meta_FD_187320 | JGI IMG/M metagenome (GOLD analysis project Ga0209191, IMG submission 187320) | Freshwater microbial communities from Lake Simoncouche, Canada to study carbon cycling - S_130626_EF_MetaG (SPAdes) (version 2) | ecosystem: Environmental > Aquatic > Freshwater > Lake ...
GTAGGGTTGGGTCACAACCTGTCGTTCCAATTACTCAACCGTGGGCTGGCCAGCTACGGTCTGCTTTTGAAATTGAATTAATTGGCCGTAGCGATACCGAATTACTTACGCTTGATGGGGGGTTCAACGGGCAAGTACTTTACGACGCAAATACCCGTAAAGCATACGTTGGTAACCTTTCCGCTACTTACGTAGCAGACAACTACCCCTGCCAAGATGCGACTATGTCTGGCATGTTGGTGTACGCCAAAGACCCCGGTTGTCGAGATTTAGGGAGTAACCCAGACCGCGAACTTATGGTGGTCCGACCTATTTCAGGCTCTACCGGATTTCTTTTTGGGCACGAACATAGCTGTCCATCTGGCCCAACAACGTCCCCGGAACTCCGTCCGGTAGAGATCGAGCCGATTGACCTCCCAAATACTTTTCCAGACGGGCTGTACACGCTGTGCTATGTCAAAACATCCAGCAATGACTCTTGTTCCCCAGCTACATATCAATGGTATCGGGTATCTGGTCAGCTTCCAATTTCCAAAGACTCGCTTAATACTACTGAGATTACTACAACAGACTTTCAAGATGTAACGGACGGCTTTAACCTGGCTGGATGGCGTCTTGTAAATAATAAATGGATCTCTTATCGAATTACAAATGAAAGCTTTAAAAAGATTATTGTTGCAAAAAGTTCTTCACCAACTGTTTGGTTAACTATACCATATCAAGTATTGTTTCAATCAAAGATGCTACATCCCGCTGCACAGGAGTATTTCCCATCTGAGGCCACCCCAAGCGGACTTCCAATTATCAATCAAACGCAGGTAGTCAACCTCACTACACTTCCTAATTATTTTGAAGAAGCAACCTCAGTAAAAGTGGAGTTTCAATTGCTGGGCATAACACTAGACCAATTTTGGTACGCGGTACTTGTAGCAAATGGACGGGAATACGCCCGCATCACCCTACATTCTAGCTACAATTCAGATTCTAGCTACAATCAAGTTGATATACCATTTCATGGCGATACCAACATGGATTTTAGATTTTACTATCAACAGTATACCAATGACACTCCAGTACTACTTCGGGCATCCATTAGTATTGTTGCTTTTAATAGATAGTATGAGTGTCGAACCACTTAGCTTGGCACTACCCGCCGTAGGAATATTCATGGATGACTCCCCTGCGGCATTCACGCCGCAGGCACGGGCACAAGGCATTAGCTTCATACATTCAGCTACCAACCTGCACATCAGTGAACGACGCTACCGAACTCGATCTTTGTGGAAGGAAATCCCACTGAGTGGTGATACGGCTTTTTTAACCGCAAACATTCAAGGGGCTATTGCATACGACCCGACCACCGGAGCCAACGCTTTCAACTCTCCATCGGGCGGGCAAAGTATCGTAGTATCTGCCGCAGGGAAACTCTACCGGATTGATCAGGGAGGAGTCGTTTCCGACATCTCATCTAATATAACAGGTCGTCCAACTGTACGTCTTGCGTGGCTGGCTCAAGGAGCAAACTACATCATCCGTACCGACGAAGTCAGCCCTACCCAAATTTGGAATGGATCCGCCACCACCAATTCTACGGGGTACGACAAAAATTCACCAACATCCAGCCGACTTCCTAACTTTGCTGGCCCAATAGTGTACTCAGATCGTTTCTGGATGGTCATCAATGGTAATGAAGTCGTTGCCGGGGACCACCTACATCGTATATCCCCAACCGACAATGTTGATTTGTTAAAAACAACAGACCAATCCTACGACATCACTTCTGTAAGTTTTTCATCTCCAGACCAACTTGGGAATATAACATCACTAAATGTTGTAACATCTCAACGCGGTGGTGATCTTGGAGCACAAGGTGAAATTGTAGCCGGGACCGATAAACCGGGAATGTGGGGCATCCTTGCCGGAATACCACGGGCACAGTGGGCCAATCGCCCCACAATGCGACGTGTCATCCACCGGACAGTGGGACCATCCGGCCCATATGCCTCTTGGACATCGACTGACGAACTTCTTTTAAGATCCGTTGAGGGGGTGACCTCAATGAAATACGCCGGAGCCGAAAACAACCAACCGGGCAACCCATACGTCAATTTAGGAAGCGAAATTAAACCGCTTCTTGACCGGGATCCTGCGGACTTGCTGCTATACGCCTCCGTTGCGGTTTCAACCCGCAGGCAGCGTCTAGCCTGCACCGTATACCCAGTGGTCGATAAAGCACACCGTTGGCATCGTGGCTACGTCACGGCTGCGCTGTCTCCCGGTAGAACCCGCGTTCCAGAACCGATGGTTTGGGAGGGAGTATCCACTCTCCCAACCGCAATGGGGGAGATCATTCAATTTGTTGAAGTCAAATCCGATGGGCAGGGTGCCGTTCGGCAGCTTGCTTTGCTGCGTAAATCAGATGGTACTAATGGACTTGCAGAGTGGACCAATCAATGGGGTGACGATAGACTTGCGGATGGCACCTCCATCCGAATCCCATGGCAAATTTTGACCCGTAAACTGGCACCGAACGGCGAGTATTCTCCCGCCAATTTCGGTAGCGTCTACCTACTTCTTTCGGACATACGTGACATAGTTGATATAAAAATTTACGCTAGGAGCAATACCAAATCGGCATTTAAAGAGGTATACTCAGGCACTTTTACAAATGAAGGTTGGGGGAGTTTTGAAGGAGGGTACGCCGCGTCCGACCCAATTTGCCTTGGAGATCTCCTTTCTGGATTCCGGGGTCCGTGGGTTGAGATGGTCATCCAAGGCAAAGGTAGTTGCCTTGTAGATGTCGCCATTGGTTCCGCAAATGGTGGGAACCCAAACTCTAAAACAAGCAATAAGGACATGTACCTCAATCCAGATTCCCTTTGCCAATTTGATATTTTTAAACGAGCGTAATACCATGGCTAACCCGGATTCCACTACCACCTCCATTCCAGTTTCTGTAACGTGGACTGCCCAAGCAACGCAATGTGTACCCCCAGCAGTCATCGAAGCCTTACGGGGTGCCAATTTCCGTATCGACCTTCCGAGCACCATTGTAAATCCAGGCACCTTTGTTCTGACCTCCAGCAACTTCAGCGACAACATCTTCAAAATAGATTCTGAAGGCGCAGGATACGTCCCTGGGGTTTTAAAATATACTTTGACTGAACAAGTGGTTACTTTTACAGCGGGAACTGCGGTTGGGGAAGTTGTCCAAGTAGCGTTCAGCGCCCCCGGAGTTTCTGATTTGGACAATGCCATTGTGGATGTAAGCTGGACTATTGAGCCAACTGGATCCCCGATCAATATTGGCCCTAAACGGATTTTAAACGGGCAAGTCATTTTCGATCTTACTCGCGTAGATACTGGGATTACATCCCCGGACGTTCTACCAGTAATTGTTGTTCGTGGCAGTGGCAAGCTACTCACCTTCCCCTCCCCATCCCCAGCATGAAGCCTGCACCTTTGGCCCGCGTTCTAAAAGTTGTCGGTAGCATTACTGGCAAAACTGACCGTGCAGATTTGCTGGATACGGTGAACGGAGTTTTGGAGATGCTGTATAGAGACGCAAACCTTTTGTGGAAATACTTCAAAGCGGAAGGGTGCAGGCAGATAACGGTCTTTAATGAACCGTGCCGAAACCGCAATTCTGGACCTGTTTCGTTCCAAGCAGTCGTCATGCCTGCCAATGTTGTCAACGTGCGGGAGCTATCATATGATGGCATCCCGTTCCGCATCACTGAAGCACGGGTAGACCCATCCTGCTACACCAGCAACTCAGGCTGTGAGTTGCCAGCAGAGCACTTACCCCCACGACTTCTGGAGCGTGATATCCCAGAGTGCGGGGACAGCGGGCAAGTGACGTTCCGTAGCGATTGCACAACGGACTGCGGGAAACTTGTCGGTGTTCGATACTTGGACCGAAACGGAGATGAGCAGCGTGAAGACATTGAATTGTCCACCTCACGGGTTGCCACATCGTTGAGCGTTGCTCAATTTCTTGAAATCACTTTTCCAGAGCGGGACGGATTTATTACGGTTGAAACGGTAGATGGTGTCCGTCTGGGGCAATACCACCCAAGCATCTACATCCCAATCCACGAATGGTTTCGCTTCTCTTTTGGATGTCACGGATCCGCCATTCAATATCGTGGCTTGAACACTTTGGAGCCTGTTGTGTTTGATACCGACCCTGTCCCATTTTCCGACAGTTTCCTTTGGCGTTTAGCCATTAAAGCCTACGATCACATTGACTCCATGGAGTTGACTTCTGGTCAAAACAACGGACTTGCACGTATCTACGCTCAACTCGGTAATGTCGGAGTTGCCGATCTCAGCAACGAAAACGCAAATTTTAACGTCACCCTGCACTCCAACCTGACCAAGACAACTCTTGGCACAGCAAGACTCCTTTCACTCCGTGGTCGCACTCGTAGATAGCATACGTCATGAAGCTGACGAGTTGCAGGGCGCTTTTGAAGCGTTCGGACTCGGTATGACTGCGGGTATCGACGAGCTTGAAGCACACATGGTAGCCACATCAGAGTGCATTGAATTGGCAACAGAGCACAAATTCACGCCGGGATTGTACACCCGTGTGTGCCACATCCCGGCGGGTGTAATGGCAACTACAAAAATTCACAATACAACCCACCCGTTATTCCTAATGCAGGGATCAGCATCCGTCTGGACAGCAGAAAAAGGATGGGCAACACTTCACGCTCCTTGCGCCGTTGAGACAACCCCAAATACCCGTCGCATATTTTTTGCACACACCTATACTATTGCCGTGACATGCCACCCAAATCCTGAAAACGAAACGGACCTTGATAAAATTGAGGACCGGATCATGCTTAAACACCACAACCCTCTATTACCATGACTTGGGCAGTAACAGCTACAGTAGCCGTATCCGCTGGCTCCGCTGCTTACAGTGCGAGTCAAGCCAATAAACGGGCAAGAGGCATTGACCAAGGCTTTGCCAACGCACAACAATTTGCTTTGGACAACCCAACTGTCTTTGGTGAAAAGATTGATTTCAAGCCAGTTAAGTACAACGCACTTTTTAAAACCGACCCTGGGTACGGCAACATTGCCGGGGACACCATTGCTGGCAACCAACGTAACTTGCCTGCCAATTTGCAATTAATGCGGGACACCAATCAGGCAATCTCCAAAGATGCCAGAGACCGTATCAATACAGAGTACCCAGACTTTGCGGCTCAGTTTGGGCAACAGTCTCAGAACACCGCAAACTTGTTGCGTGGCGACATCCCAATGGAGGACCGCAATGCAATTACAGCACGCAGGACCGAGCAAGTATCTCTTGGAGGAGGTGGATCCTCTCAAGGCCAAGTAGCAGCCGATCTTGGATTGTCACGTATGCAGGCAATGCAATCAGGTGCTGCAAATTTGACAAACAATGTCAATCTTTGGAATGCTATTGACCCAATAAGCCGAAGACTTAATCCGCAATCCCTCTTTGTGGACGTAGGTGCAGCAGTCTCTTCAGCCATCAATGAAAACCAATTTAATTCAACTTTTGCTGCCTCGCAACGGGATGCAGAAATAAATTACAACATGCTGCCAGATCCGCAACTTGCGGGGCAGTTGAACCTCATGACAGCACGCACAGGTGCCCAAGCTGCCAACCCAACGCAGAGTGTTCTGGGATCTGCGGTCATGTCTGGAGCACAAGCAGGGTTAGGTGCATACCAAGCACAGCAAGCTCGAAATTCATGGAATTCACCACAGAATTCATGGAATTCCCCACAAATGCAACAAGGTCAGCAATATTTTGATACAAGTCCAAGATCAGGACCACAATATGCAAATATTTATGATCAAAAAGACCAATTTCAAACTCTTTCCGGTGTAGGCAATACTTACAATCCTTCTACAGGTAGCCCGTATCCACAACAAGGCGCGTTATCTGCCCAATTAACACCTATTAGAAAAAACAACGGTGGCTATTAACGGACCCAATATTCTCCCGGACCCAGTAGGAAACCTTCTTACGTCCTTCAAGACGTTTGACACGGCTGCGCGTGATCAGGAGCGGATTGCCCTAGAGCAGGACCGTCTTGTGCAGCAGAAGATTCAGCAGATGCGGTTGAACAAGGCTGATGACTTCAACATGATGATGAAGTCGATCAACCGTGACGATGTGCTAAAACAACAGGGTGTTGCTAATCAATTCAAAGAACGGGAATTGAGTAATACAATGTCCAATCAATTGGCAATGCGCGATACTTCAAACTACAATGCTTTAACGAGTAGGTATCAAGCTAAATACCCAAAAGGTAGCGGGGCTACTGGGAGATTGTATGATCCGCAGGGGCTTATTCCTTCTAGTGGTAATCAACCGTCTACGCCAGATTTGAGTCTACCAGGTGACTCGCCTTCAGCGGGTGGGGGTGTCGGTGGGGTCGGCAATGTAGGAGATAATGTAGTCAGGGAACCTGAGCTACCGCAACGCGATAGTGCAGCACCACAGACGCCACTTATAGAGGGTACCGCACCACCAGAATCGCAAGTAGATAATAATAGTCTTTTCCCACCAGAAGGGCGACCCCCACCAGAAACCCCCACTAATAACGCGCCAATTACGCCGGAACTCCCGCCTCCCGCACCAAGGTCGGTAGATCTTTCGCCAAGTGGTCTTATGGCGCTACCGCCGCCAAACTACGTACAGCCTCTTGCCCCACCAGCAGAACTCCCTCCAATTGTTCCTGCTGCCCCCACTGCTTCCGCTGCTTCCGCTGCTTCCGCTGCTCCCGCTGCGCCCACTGCTCCCGCTGCGCCCACTGCTCCCGCTGCACCAACTACGGGACCGTATACACTTCAAAGCAGTATTATTGGCGGTTCGTTTGCGACACCTAGTGCCCCCGCTGCTCCCGCTGCCCCCGCTGCCACCGCTGCACCGTTGCCGATGCCGCCGGAACCAGCATTGCAGCTTCCGCTTCCGCAACCAATACAGGAGAATGCACCACCAACATTTAGCCGAGATTTTATAGGCCCGATTCCCCCAAGGTTGAGCGAAGGGCAAATTGATCAGCAGAGCCTCAACAATTTAAATGCGTTATCAAGAGAGGAACAGACCATTAAATCTGAAGCTGTTATAGCCAAAATTAATGCTGAAAGAACTCAGCGAGATCTTGCTGCCGTAGAAAAAAACAACCCCGATGGCCAAGGATCGGAATTTTACAGAACCGCTTTAAACAAACACGCAGAAGACTTTATTAAAAAAACGGCTCAAGCGGCTGAACTAGAAAATAAAGTTAAAGACGCCGCCGCAAAACAAGAAATTATTGTTAAACGGCAGCAAGCATTGCGGGCTATTGGCGGAGACTTAGAAAAAGTGCTTCCCGCTGGTGATCAACAAGCTCTGTTAAAACAAGCGTCAGACCCTTCCAACACTGCTGCGGATCAACGAATCAAGGAGCTTGCTGAATATACAAGACTTCGCGCAGTTTATAACCTAAAGCATCAAAGTAATGGGCTTGAGACTGCATCTGATGTTGCCCGTATTGGTGCAACATTGTCTACGCAAGAAGCGATGCAAGAAAGACAAGCAAACAAAAATTATACAGCTTTAGATTCTTTGATGAAAAGGCTTCAAGATGCAAGCGGAGCAGTACCTCCAGAAAATGCCGAAAGGTACAAAGCACTTCAAAAGGAGCAAGATAGATCGTACAGTGGCAAAATCGCGTATGATGCCCGTCAAATGGCATGGAAAGATGCAGTAGAAGCGGACACTTGGACTCCAGGAGCGCCTAATAGCGGGTATGGCAGTGCAGCACCTCCAAAAGCTGCCCCACCACCTCCAGAAATGCCTCCAGCGGCACCAATGTCTTTTGCAGAAAGACAAGCCGCAGCAAACACCAATGCGCAGGAGCAACCGTGGACGCAGTTTAAAAATCAAACTGTGCAAAAAGCACTAAAATCCTTGGATGAAAAAGATAAAGAATCTGCCAAGCTATCAATACGACGTGGAGAAAGAGATGCTCTTGCGGCTGAGTTATTGAAAAAAGGCTCAAACCTTGTAGAAGAAATTCAAATGTATGCGTCTTCCAATATGGGCGGAATGGGTGTGGCATACAAAATACCAACTATTAAGAAAGCAGTATTCAAAAAAATCCAAGACCCCAACGGGCGACTGATGGATGCTTTTGATGCAATGCGTCAAGCCGAAGGGTACGGGCCTATGGTAAAAACACCTTCAGGTGTTGAAGTGCCTCAATCAGAAATTGAAGCAAGCAATAGAATCCTAGATAAGAAAAACTCATCAAATACTAATAAATGAATTGGGATGAAGTTATAGCCGACCCAGAGTTTGACAAGCTTTCACCAGCAGGGCAAGCTTACACACGCGATAGGTGGTTTAAACTTGAAGTACTTCCGGCTCTTCAAGAAGCTAAAATTTCTGACGCTGCAATTGGTGAAACTTACAAAAAAGCAATATCAGAGTACGACAACGGCCAAGGCTACATCGCGTCCTTCTTGGGCGCGACTGCACAGGGTGCCCTTGGCACAATTTCATCCGGCATTCAAGGGGTAGGTGCGCTCTTAGACGCACCCGGCATTGAGAGCATCGGGACTTCGATGCAGTCCGGTGTTGAGAACACCTTTACCGTCAACCCGTCAATGACAAAGACCAACTTTGTTGGTAACGTCGTAGGTAACGTAGGTGCCATGATGGCAACTGGAGCAGTCGGCGGCATCGCGGGGCGTGCTCTTGGAGCAGTCAGACTTGCTGAAGGTGCGACTGTTGCTGAACAGGCTGCGGCTGCACTGGCTCAAAGCGGTTCGGCAACTCTGGGTGCTGAAGTGGGTTCTCTGGGTTCAGGCTTTTTGGCAGGTGCTGGTCAAGGGGCACAGGAGGCAGACCAGTATGGAATTACTGGGGGAGATCGACAGCTACGGGCTTTCCTTGGAGGTGCCGCAGAAGTTATTAGTGAAAAACTGCCGTTTGGGCAAGGGCTTGAGCTTCGTGCCATTAGTAAAATTCCCGGTGTTGGCAATCTGGTAATTAATAAAAAAACAGGTGGGTTTATCAAAGACATGTTGGCAGAAGGGGGCGAAGAACTCTTTGCCCAAGGAGTGGGTAACCTTTCTACAAGCCTGCTTGCTCCAGCGGGAACTGAAGGTCCAGACTTCACAAAGGACATGCCGTCGTCCTTTATTGGTGGTTTGATTGGTGGTGGCTTGATGGGTGGAGTAAACTTGATTGGTGGGCGTGAAGCGCCATCCGTGCGGGCATCAACAATAGCAACTCAAGCGGGTGATACTGCCGCCGCAGATGTTTTGGCGAATGTTGGGAGGCTCACTTCCATAGTGGAGCCAAATGCAGGCTTTGACATACCATCAGACCAAACGTCAAACCAACTGCTGAACGAGAATTCTATATCGTCTCCAAAGACCTATGAAATAGCACCACCGACCGATGCAGAAAGAGCCGCTGCCGCTGCTGCCGGGGTGCCAGCCTCTGCACTGCCTCCCGCTGCTGAGATGGCAGCACCACCCGCTGCTGAGATGGCAGCACCACCCGCTGCCGAGATAACTGCATCACCTATTGCGGGAGTTGTTCCTACGGAGATGGCTACACAACCACCCGTTGCGGGAGTTGTGCCTGCTGCCGAGATGGCAGCACCACCCGCTGCTGAGATGGCAGCACCTCCCGCTGCTGAGATGGCAGCACCTCCCGCTGCTGAGATGGCAGCACCTCCCGCTGCGGAGATGGCAGCACCACCCGCTGCTGAGATGGCAGCACCTCCCGCTGCTGAGATGGCAGCACCTCCCGCTGCTGAGATAGTAGCCCCCGAACCTGCCGTACCTGCCGTACCTGCTGCCGTATCCAAGAAAGCAGAAGAAGTGCTTCCAACACCCCCGGCTACACCGGAGCAACTGCGTGAAGAGTCAAAACTGATCGACCAAAATGGCCGGATCACCAACGAGACAGGTGTAAAAATTGTAGCTGCACTGACGCAATTAGGTGTTGCGAATGTCGATGTGGTATTCAATGACACAGGGAAACCACCGGATAGCAGAGTCCCGTGGACTGCCCGTGGCGGTCGCTACACAGTAAATGGAAAAGACGTAGTCTATCTTAACAGAAACTTGATGACTGCGGATACCCCAGTGCATGAAGTTCTTGGCCATGGAGTCATTGAGCAGCTTGATAAACTCAACCCAGATTTGGACGCACAGGCAAGAGCGATCCTTACTGGATCCCCTTTGGAAGCTGCCATTAAAGCACGCTACGCCCGTGGTGGACTTGAACTTGATTCGGAGGCGCTGTTCCGCGAAGCAAAAGCAACTTTGATAGGCAACCAAGGGGCAAAGGTTTTTGAAGACTACGCCAGCAGCGGAGAGTTTGTGCGTGCGCTTAAACAATGGGTCGCCAAGTTCCAAACGTGGCTTGACAATCATTTGTCGTCCAAGGGTGTAGACCCGAACATGAGTCTTGAAGACTTTGCGAAAAAGGTAAACCGACTTGTTATTGCAGGTAAACTTCAGACAAATACAAAATCGGCAGCAACATTCTCAGAAAGCCTCCTTAAAACACTGCCTGAGAAGGCACAAGCAGCATGGACTACTAAAGAACTTGCTGCGGCTGATAAGTACTCTGAATCCGGCAACCGTGCCGATCTCGCCGGGTTAAACCCGATAAAGGTGAAACGGGTGATGGAACATAAACGGAACTTGGCTGAACCCAATGGTCCGCAGTTCAGTCTGGCTCCGCAAGATGCGGAATACATGGCGGCAGTCAAATCCGGAGATGTGGCCAAGCAGCAGGAGATGGTGGATGAGGCGGCAAAGGCGGCTGGTTATGATTTGGCTCACCGGGGCAAATCTCCTGAGCTTTCAACATTTATTGTCCAGTTTGCGGATATTGAGGAAGCCCACAACGGAATTTCAAGCTACGGAAGGAATCTCTGGTATGCGAAATCATCGGATCTTGGTGACGCTTCAAATCCGGGCCAAGATGTAGAAAATTGGATTGCCGAAAATTATCCTGACTACAACATCAACCCGTCCAATATCATTAATAGCGCCGAAGCATGGGATGATTTACAATTCGTTTCTGATATTTGGCAGGCTGGCGCAGAATTTGGATCTTGGTTAAATGAAGCAGGATATCGGACAAGCGATGGTGCCGTTGTTTTTCCGGCCTCCGGCGTAGCAGTATCAGGGAACCCCATCACTTACGACGACAACGGCAACGTCATCCCGTTGTCCCAGCGGTTTAACCCTACTGTTACGGACACTAGGTATTCTCTCGCGCCAACCCAACAAGAGGACAATCAGCCACCCAAGGACGGTTTTTATAGCGCAGCAGTCCGACTTATTGAGCAAAAGATGGGTGCCCGCGCCCCTCGAAATCAAATCGTGGCTCTGCTAACTAACCAACAAAGCGGGGTCAAGGCAGATGAACTGAAATGGACGGGCGTGGTGCCATGGCTTTCCGCCCAACCGGAACCCGTCAGCAAAGAGGCAGTGTTGGAGTTTCTGCGCGGTGAAGGGAACGTGCAGTTTGAGGAAATCTCACTTGGCGACACCAAATACGAACAATATCAACTCCCAGGCGGCGAGAATTACCGGGAAGTGGTGCTGGCCATGCCGGAAGGCCCACTGAGAAAACCAGTTGCCGGGGAAATCACCTCGAAAACAGCGGGATACACCTCCTCCCACTTTCCTAACGTGCCAAACTACGTTGCTCACATGCGGACCAACGAGCGCACCGATGCGGATGGGAATCCGGGGCTGTTTATCGAGGAGATCCAGTCTGATAGGCATCAAGATGGGCGGAAGAAAGGGTATAAACTCACTCCAGAAGAGTCCGCCGAAATTGAACAACTGACAGCTAAGGCAAAAGCCAACGGAGGTGTCGCCAATTTTAATGAAGTAGACTCCACTAGGTGGAAGGAGTTAGGGGCTAAATACGAGAACAACGACAGCGCCATTGCTGACGCCCCATTCCGCACCACATGGCCGCTTGCCATGTTCAAACGCGCCCTGCGCGATGCCGTGGCGAGCGGGAAGACGTGGATTGGGTGGACGGTTGGTGAGACGCAAAATGATCGGTTCGACTTAGCCAAGCAGGTTGATTCCCTCAATATCCGCAAACAACAGGATGGGTTGTGGTCTGTAGTAGGAATTAAGGGTGGTTCAGAAGTCGTTTCAGAAACGAGGTTATCTGACGCAAAACTTGCTGATACCATTGGGAAAGAATTAGCAGAAAGAGCCATCACGGACATGCCAGGAATGGGATACCGCGTCTATTCCGGCGAAGACCTTAAGATGGGTGGGTCTGGCATGAGGGGCTTTTACGACAACATCCTTCCTAAAGAGGTTGGCAAATATGTCGGACAAAAAGGGTGGAACGGTAAAGTCGAAAAAAGCGCTATTTCGGCTATACTAGGTATGGAAGTTGGATCGCCTACGATCAATATCGTAAACAATGATGGAAAGATCCTCACAACATACGATCAACCAGACCCGATAACACGACGGGAACTGGCGCAAAAATGGTTGGAGTATAATCGTATTAGCTATCCGAATGCCAGACTTGAAGAAAGCGTTAACGCCCAACCCATCTGGCGCGTGGCTATCACTCCGAGCATGACGCAATCCATCACAAACGAGGGGCAGGCTAGATACTCCCTCCAGCCATCCGGTCTCGCTTTCAATCAGCCGGGGACAAAGATGAATGAGATGGCAGCATCCTTCAATGTGGAAGGCGAGAATGGAGCGGATGCTTTGGATCAAGCAGCCAAATTCTACGATCCTGAATTGCCATTCAGAGACCATTTGGCAAAACTCAATGAGCTTATTGCTTCAGCGGGTACTAAGGGTATCTACAACCTGACGCCATTCAGCTACGCTGGACTTGTAGGTGACGGCTTAAACAATGTCATAAATAACGAAAATGCACCGGAGTCAGATAGAGCGTCGGCTGAATACGACCTGAAAGAATTGGCAAAAGTTGTAGCTGTTGTTGGTACAAAACTGGGGCAACTTGTGAAGGGCATAGACTTTTTCCACAGGCTGTGCAACTCCCCTTTGACGCAAGTAACACTTGACGAGCAGCTTATCCCATTTGATGGAAATCAAAAAAGCCGGGACGAGTTTGACAAAGATGCTGGAATTATTACTTCCGAACTGGATTCTTTAACTCAAACAGCAATCACCAACGCACCAGCTAATGTTATTGAAAACCCACTTAATACTGCTTTGGCTGAAGTACTTCGTGGTGGGGATGTTGTAGACAGCGGATTAGTAGAGATACAAGCTAAAGATAGCCAGATCAGCGAGCAAGAGATGCCAGACTGGTTTGTCCGTGCCATGACACAAGAAGACGCAGCTATGCGGTTGGATACGGAAGCACTCTTAAAAGAATACTACTTCCTTGATTTACTAACTTCCGAAGGATCTTTTTCTTTATCAGAAGGACAGATGATGTCCAATAAGTTCAGGGACGAAGCACTGAAAATGTTGGCAGAAGCAAAGGCTTCAGGAAAATCAAAAGCAACAATACTTGAAGAGGCTAAACAACGCCGCGAAGCACTACTCAAGAAGCTCAAAACAAAGCCAAAAGCCGTTACTGAACAGAAACCTGCGGCTGAAGAAGATGTCACAGCAATGGCAGTGGACCGGGCAATCCAATTGCTCAACCAACTCACTTCCGTCAAGGCAAAGCCAAAACAAGAGTCGGTAAACTCCATGATTGCCAAAGCGGTTACGGATTCGATTTTCTCCAAAGTTGGGCTGCGCCCACCACCGTCAGGAACTGCCGACAGCATGGCAACTACGGTCGGACTGCTGCTGTCAAATCAAAGCATCGCGGCATCCTTGGTGCAAGATGTCATGGACCGTTTGCAGGCAGACCCAGCTACTGCGGACATGATCACTCTGCCGAAACTCAAGGCGTTCTTCCAAGCAACCATTGGTAAAGAGTTTGTCAGCGTTGACGGCACTACAGAATCGTCGGCACCATACGGACAGAAGCAGATTGCCAATTTATTGCGTGCCGAACTCAAAACAGCAGGGATCAACCTGAATAGCGTTGTCATGGATGCTGTCTCAAACCGGGACACAGCAGACAAACTTGAAGCACAGCTTCGTGACCCCAAACGTAGTTTTGCCAAGATCCTTGACCCGCTGTCTTTGGACAAAATGGTGGCGGCAGTACTGAGCGAATATAAACTGACAGCCCGCCAACGAGTAGAGCGTCTGGCTCAAGAGTGGGTTGAAAAATCACTCAAATCACGTTTAAAAGGTCCGCAAGATTTAAGCAAAGCCAATCAATCTATTCTTGCAAATTTCCGAACGCAGATGCGGCAACAAGGTGGAGAGACGCTTGCTAGAAATTTTTGGCAACTGATGAGCAATACGCCGCGCCAGCAACCCGGAGCATTGGCATCTTTTGATTCCGCCACTCAAACAATGCTGGCGGACCTCCTCAAACGGGCTGTAACAAAGGCGGGACTAGCCGGAAATACTACAAGCATTCAGCCGGACGCAATTCAGAAACTCGTATTAAATCTCTCCAATGATAACCTAAGATGGGAGAAAATTGCTGCTGCGGATGAAGCAGTACAAGCTGAAATTGATGCTATTAAAGATGATACACGTAGAGAAGCAGTAAGAGCCGCTTGGGAGAGTGCTACCTCTGACATGAGTTTTGCAATTGGTGGTCCAGCTTTATTACGTCGCGCCTTACGCGATCAAATGAAGGACTCTCCACCCAATTGGAAAGCAGCTTTTGATACTGGAAAGCCAATACTAGAAGCTGTCGCCAACGACCGTGTGACATTTGTCAACGCGGCCATGGTTAAAATACAAAATGCTTTAACTACTAAAGAAGGTTTGGCAAAAATCCCTGCATTGCGTGCAGAAATGGAAGTAGTATTCAATGATATCGCAATAGAGCGATACGAATCTTGGTTGCAAGGGCGCGAACGTACCGCCAACCAACAAAAAACTGCAACGGCACGCGCCGATTTTATGGCAGCATTGAGGAATCGCGGAGTAGCTGAAGCGCGTTTAAATAAACTTGCGGAGGCACTTAGTGACACCCCAACGTATACCAAATCTGGTGAAGTAAACCCAATTACTTCGCTAATAAATAGTCAGATGAAACAGGCTGATCCAGATTTTGTAGCAAAAATGGCGGCACTTGGGGTAACTGCGGATGTTGCCTCACCTTTAAAATCTGCAATTGAAGAGAACCGTCGCAGGGCTGCAAATGTTGAGGCTGCAATAGCACTTGAAAAATCCAAAGCAAAAGAAGAAAAATTAGCAGCACAAAAAGCTCAACAGCAAATTAAGGCTGCAATGGCAGCACAAAATGCCGAGATCCGCAAAGATCAACAATATCGGGCACGCCTAAACCGCGAAGCACGCCGAAATGCTAGAAAAGAAGGTCAAGCAGTACCCGTGACACGGGCAGAATTAGAGGAGCTTATGTCAAAGCCGACCACTAAGGTCATCGACTTCTTGGCCCGCGAGTATGGTTTCAACCTTTCTGGTTTAACTACCATTGCCCGCGAAGCCGACCGATACGCTACGCTTGAGCAAATGATGCTGGCATTGGCTGATAATCTTGGACTGACTAAAGCACAGACGGAGTCCTTGATGAAGCCAGTCATTGCAGAAGCAATGAAGACAGTGGATGCCAAACGCAAAGCTCTGGCTAAAAAACGTATTCAAGATGCGGTCACACGCATTGCTGGAAAAACGAAAAAGGACATCCCGACAGAAGCGCAGAAATTGATCCGGCTTGCAGAACTTGGTGGGCTTACCGAAGACAATGTGGAGACACTTCTTTTGGCAACAAAAGATGCAAAGAAGCTCTCCCCTGAGTTTAAGAAAATGCTGATCAATTTGGTAACTGAAGCAAACGATGTAAATCTTCCAAAAGCATCGCAGGATTCAAAAAAGGCTCTGTATCTCAGTTACATAAAATCGGTGCGTGGGATCAGTTTTATTGGTCTCCTTGGAGAGTGGGTCATGTCCAACATCTTCATGTCGAGCAATACCTTCAAGGTGAACGCCATATGGGGTGCCGCAAAGGTGGTTTTCGACAGCACGGCATATGTCTTGAGGCTCGACCCATTCAACATGCAGCCAGAAACGCAGCTTCCGTTGGGCGCTAAATTGGCCATGGGTCGGCAATTCCTGCGGGCGTTCAATTCCGACCTTCAGTATAATGCTAAATACATTTTTGGAACTGGAATGTCAAATCTGGAAAGCGACATGACCACTCAGTTCTCCACTTCTCTTTTTGAGTTGCTCGACAAAATCCCTGAGACTGAGATCAAGGCATGGATTAATGGGAAACCAATTTCCCCAATGTGGGCAGGAGCAGTCAAAAAGCTTGCCAAGTTTTCCAAATACACCAGACGAATCATGGTGGCGACAGACATCGCAAACCGCACCCCGGCGTACGAAATGCTGAAGGTAGAAGCCATTGTAAAGTTCATTCGGGAACGCGGAACCAACGTCCCATCAAATGCGCGTGAATGGCAGATGCAGATCGACAATGCACTCTACGGTGGCGACTTTAAGAAAGCCCGCGATACCGCATGGCAAAAAACCAACGATATCATTGTAAGCGGGAGGGCAAGTGAGCAGGAGCGTGGACTTATCTTTGGGGAGGAAATGGACAAAATGCTTGCAGAGAATTTAAAGCTCACACCCACTCAACTTAGTGAAATGCTGGATCGGGCACAAGATACGGCAAAGCGGTGGACCGTTGCTAACGCAACTGAGGGCATCCTTGGTAGCGTTTCCAACAGCATGTTGAACATGGTTCGCAACGTACCCGGACTACAATTCCTGCTTCCCGCTATTAGAATGCCCATTGGGGCTTTCAGCCAAGGGTTGGATTGGACTCCTTACGGCTTTTTCCGGTACAAAACTATCAAATCAAGCGGGTTTAAAACTGCCTCAGTAAGCAACTGGATGATGAATAAGGGCGGTAGCAAAAACTGGAATCAGCCTGCTGCCGGAATCCCTTCTGAGCAGGCAATTGATACTCTCAACAAAGCTGCAATTGGAACCACCATGATGATTGCCATGGCTATTGCTTTGGCGTTGTCGTATGATGACGATGAGGACAAAGCGGCATTTTACATCACAGGACGAGGACCAGAAGATCCGCAAAAGAACAAGCTGTGGCGTGAGAAAGGAAACCGTCGCGGTATGGGGCGAATCAACGGCGTATCTTTTAACTATCTTGAGTCACCTATCGCCCCAATGTTGACAGTACTGGGGGCAATCTCAGATGCGGTACGGTACGGTAAACCAGAAGATGCTACGTCTGACAAAATATTCTACGCTCTTACAAAAGTTATATCTGGGTTTTCTGACGCTGCGGTACTGAAATCTTTCCAAGATGCAATGGCTGTAGTGAGTGGTGGTAGCGGATACACCTCCTCATCCGCCGCAGAAACAGCGGCAAGAACCTTTGGAAGAACTCTGGGAGTATCCGTGGCACCCCGTCTTTTGGGCGAGATCAACACCATCCTGTACGGAGAGCAAGATCTCAAAGAAGGTGGTTGGGCGGCACGAATTCTAGCCAACGTACCATTTGTTCCTGCGGCCATGGACTACCCAGCATTAAACTGGTTTGGGGAACAGATACACGCAGATAGAGGTCCGGGTGGAGAATTGCTGACCCTTGCCTACAGCCGGGTTTCACCAACCTTGACGGACGATGAGCAGATGCGTTTTGTTGCCAGAATCGGAGCCAACAAGTTGACCACTACACGCCGCACCATTGATGGACATGAAGTCATGGATCAACCTGACTTAGTCCATCAATGGGCTAAAGGATCCGGCATTGCGGTACGCAAATGGCTGACACCAGAACGCATAGCCTACTATGAGACTATGCGTCAGAAAGATGTCAAAGCTGCCGAAGAAGCGTTTGACAAGGAAGTCAGGAAGATACGGGAGAATGAGCTTCGCCGGATTCCAAAGGTGGTTTTTTAGGCCAGCCAACCGTCACCCCTTCGGGGGTGACACTAACGTGGAGAAGCCCATCGTAAGCTTTGTTCCAATACTTTACGGCTGACCGGACACGATCACGCTCCGATAGAGGATATGGCGGCGAGATGTAATCACCCTCCATCAGTACGGCAAACGGATATTTCCGCTTCAAAATGACCCGTTTTGCAGGGCGGTACGGGACGTACCCGCGCCTGATTTTTTTTGTTTTTGGTATCATAGGATTCCAAGACGGCGTGAGATATCCGCATACTGATCAACGTCCTCGTACTTGGAGCTACTACCGGAGTCACCAATTGCACCACCAGGTTCGATCTGCGTTCGGTCTTTGGAAGCATCCTTTTCGTATGCGGCAAGTTTTGTCTTCAGTTCGGCAATAGTTGCCTCCTGACGAACAGTCAATTTTGCAAGCGGTGTCACCATTGGAGCAAAGGCGGCACGCATCCCAATGCGGGCTTTCAATGCGTTTGCCTTTGTAGTACGAGCTTGTGGGTCTGTCTCTGCAAGATCAAGATTTGGACGGAAGTGACCATTGGCAAGCAGTTCCAATTCGGTGTTGTCGAGGAGTTCCTGCGCCAAATCTGAGTGACTGTGGAGCAGGCTTAAGGCACGTAGCGTGGTATTGTCTGGGGAGCGGGACAGCGCCGATTTGAGTTCATCCCCTTGCAGGGTCACACCAAGGTCGGAAAACATCTTGCGGGAGTTTGCGATCCGTTGCGTGACGACAGAACCTACAACTTCCTGTGCTTTAGCTTGAGCACCCGTGCGTGTATAGATGGCGTTGTTTCGAGCTTCTACGTAAGGTGTCAGCCCCATGGCAATCTTCTGGTACACCGGATGCGTTGGTTGAATCACGTTGAAAATCTTGCCGCCAATGGAGGTCTCCATGAAGTTGTCCGTATTCACCCCAAGGATCTGAGCGATGTGGCTGACGACAACATGCTGGACTGCGGAACGGTAATCGGGATCCGCTTTAGACTCATACTCCTCATGTTCCCAGCGTTTGATGAGGTCGGCGACTTTAACCCCATCCGGCCCATTGAGTTTGGTAACGTCCAATTTTTTCAATGGTTCACCAACTGAGGGATCGTTTAGGTAGGTTGGGAATAGTTCACGTTCAGCCCGATTGTAGGCAGTCATTGCCTCCTGCACTTCGGGCAACTCGTTGATAACGACATCTGGAAGCACCTCCACCTCATTACGGTACGCGTCCTCAAGGAGTTTTTTCTCAGCGGCACGTTGTTCGGCCAATGTCTTTGTCTCAAGCAGCGACGTATCAAGTTCCGTCACCCGTGTTCGCAAGGGGCGAAGCTCTTCCAGTTCTTTTTCATACTCTGTAAGCTTGGTACGCATCTCCTTCTCTTCGATGCGTTTACGGGCTTCAGGACGATCTGGCTTGACTGGGGGAGGGAGGGTAGTTTCCGGCTCTTTGGAGACAGGTGTGGCGGGTTCAACATCCCTCTCAATAGGTGGTTCATCATCTGGCAAATTGAGCGACGCACCTAATGAGGTAAGGAAATCAGTCGCAAATGGTTGGGAATCTGCGCTGGATTGGACTGGGACTTCTTCAAGTTCTGGGAGCATGTGTATTTATGGGGTAATTTTTTTAAGCTGGAGGCATTCCAAAGACTTCACGGATCGGACCCGGAGATTGGAGAGTCGAGTGAACTTGCACCAATTCCAGTTCCATTTTGGCTAAAGCTTGAAGTACAGCGCCGTCTTCACAGTACGCCCCACGTTGCGATGCAAGGAGGCGCAGTCCAATCACGCACACTGGTGCTTGGTAAGATGGTTCAAGGGAGGCAATGTATCCGGCTACAGAGCCAGTTAGTGCTTTATCAGGTGGAAGTTGTTGAGACATTATTTATGGTATGCCTATGCCCAACAGATTGCAAGTATTTTCTCCTGCTCATTCTACAATGTTTCACGTTTTATTGCCGTGCAGTTGACGGTTCAACTTCTTCTTGGCCAAGGTGCAAGTTGCCCACTATTGGTCGTTTGTGGCCAAGGTGCAAGTTGACTACCATTAATAACTTGCGGGGATGGGCCACTTTGGTAATAACTAGGATCCATATTATATGAAGCCCGTGCCCTGCGAACTGTATCTTCAACCATTTGATCAGATACTTTATCGGTAAACGTATCTTTTAAAGCCTCCACACCATACCCACGTAATCCTCTTTGCATGTTTACCCCACCCGGTAGGACAGAAGTGAGAGCACCAATTCCGGTGCCCATTTTTAAAGCAGCAAGACGGGCGTCATTCTCCGACATACCAGACTGTTTTGCCTCAACCATGCCACGCCCAAGCGTCTGTGCGCCAGCACCTAAAATATTTGTAATACGAGTAGCTGCATTTGATGCATAGCCACCCGCATTAGCAGCACGCGCAGCAGCGGAAGCGGCACCAGCAGCAGTTGTTGCCAGCCTACCACCTGCACCAAGTGCATAACTAGCCCCATCAGTTAATAAAGCAATGGCGGCAGACGGTAGTACCGACACCCCCATACTAGCAAGACTATTTAATGCTCCACTACCTCCAGCTACTGAAGATGCATTACCTTGAACTTGCTGCTGACGCACCATCTCTTCACCTTGTTTCTGTGCGTTGGTACTACCTAAAAAAGAACCTATGCCGTATGCTTGTTCTTTGAGTTGATCGGCACCTTGGCTGAGTCCAAGGTACGTCTGATTCATGTTTGGCGAATAGTCTGGAGACGCCATGAAGTCTTGGACCGCCGCAGCTTTTTGTTCTGGCGTCCAGTTACGTACCATAGAATCTGTCGTACTTCTGTAAACCTTTTTCAAACCACGCGAGTCGATAGTCTTTCGCAGCGACTGTTGAAAATCATCGTGAATGCCGCCAGCACGGAGGAACCCTTCAAAAACAGCGGGTGCAGCTTGTTGCTGAATTGCCGGTAGGGACTGCATAGCCCACTCCTTGGAGCTTAGTGGGGCGTTAGATTCTGCAACAGCCTTGGCATAAGCATCATTTTTAAAAATAAGTTTTGGATTAATAGAAAGATCACCCCATGGAGCATAATTGCTTGGAGCATCGGCGTACTTACCAATAAAATTTGCTTTTTGGTATTCCTCAGATTGCTTATATTGTTCAGGTGACGGCCCGGGTGCAGTAAAATCTTCGCTGCTTTGTATAGATGAAAGTACCGCATCATACCCAGCTTTTGCTTGATCCTTGCTTTTGAGCATAGTTTCAAGCGCCCTTTGGCGATAGACATTAAGGTTGTCTTCATCCATACCAGCATTCCTGAAATCTGGCGCTACTACTTTATTGAACCAACGAGTACGAATCTCCTGCTGACCAATTGGTGGTAGATCTAAAAAATAAGGGTCATTAGCAATGTCCTCCCATTTTGTTATCATAGCCCATATCTGGCTGAAGTTTCATCAACTCGTCTTTGAACTTCACTGTCCATTGGCATTGCTGATTGCGTCATTGGCTCAGGATTTTCAGCTTGCAACATAGACTGAACAGAGTTTTCAGGTGCGTCATTCATAGCCATGTCTTGGTATGCCTGCGCCCGTTTAACTGCAAGCATTTTACCTTGCTCACCTTGCGATGTTTGCTTCATCCCCAGTTGTTTCAGCGTAGCCAACCTCTTGAATTCTTTATCCTTGGCTTGCTCATCCAACTGACGGTTCAGCCTCTGTTGATTTTGCGATTTGATCTGCACATCTGCCTGCTCTTTCTGAGTCATTTCACCTTCAGTCTGCGGTTTGAAGACTGGCAAGCTTTGGATATCTTTACTCATTTCGCCAATACGCTGCATTGCAGGTTGGGAAAGTTGTTGAGGGAGACGCATAATGTGTGCGCCAGCATATCCAAGAATGGATACTACCCCAATGACCTCTTGCTGCGAAACTTGCCCCGCTGCATGAGCAGCTTTGAGCCTACCTTCGGCAACTTCGCTGGCAACGCGGGAGTGCTCAATGGGGTCATCCATTGGGTGAGGCTGTGGCGGTTTGCCCGTAACAAAAGCAATTGTAACATTGCGGTAGGCATTCTCAGACTGTGAAGAGATTTCCTCCTGAGATGGGTTAGTAATTTGATCAGTGACAGTGTCTCCAAAGGTGCCACGAAGGATCTCACGGGCGAAGAAAGGAATCACGGACGGCATATGCGGTCCAATAATCTGGAGCATCTGCGTGTTCACTTGCACAGCTTGCTGCCGCATCATCGCGCCAGCCAAACGACGAGCACCGTAGTCCCATCGATCACTGTCCCATTCATCAGGTTGGATCTTGTACCGACTCTGCAATACCATACCCAATCGCTGGGCATCGTGGTAGCTTGGGTGTTCTGGTTTATGTTCCTCCCACGGACGGCATAGCGTAAAACTTACCTGTTCACAAACCCTTGAAAGAAACTTCAGCCAGCGTTCAATTCTGGAACTTTTAGTACCTTGAGCAGACGCAATATCTGCACTCGCTTGCGCGGCAAAGTCGGCTTGATTACCGCCAAAAGTCCCTTGGCTTGCGGCTGCACTATCAGCAGCAATACCGCTATCAAGCATACGGATGAAATTTGAAGCAGGACCAAACCCCGTAAACGAGTTGTTTTTGGGCATGGGGTTGATACCTTCAGGGAATGCTTGGTTGCTGCGGATCCCGCCACGTTCCAATTGGCGAAGGTACTCTGCCGGAACACCCGGACGGACACTCCAAGAAGGCTGTGCGCCAAACGTAAGACCTTCAATGACAGCAGTCAGCAAACCCTCCATGACGGCGAGTTTTGGCATGGCAGTTACACCGTTACCACGGACTTCATCCAGATTTTGCTCCCCACTGATAGATGCATCATCAACGTGCATGATAAGACACTGCTCAATAGAATCAAAAATATCAGGAGCGTAGAAGAGTAGCCGTTCATTTTCGACATCAATCTCGCGGACACCGTAGGTCTTTGTCTCCTTTTCAAGCCACTCTTTTGCCGCGTTGTCTGTGGAGTTCTCCATCCACTTATAATTAGTGTTGTTACGGAGATCCGATTTGATGGATGTCTGCGACCCAAAACGGCTGATACAGTAAAGATCGATTTTCTCATGCCCCCCGTAGCGGGGGTCATCTTTAGTGATCTTTCCGTTCTTTCTGAAATACCAGAAAACATCGATAGGTTTGGCATACGCAATGTCGGAGACTTCAGTTTGCAGCCACTGATCGGGATCGTAATATTCAGCCCATTTACCGGGACCACGGGGGTTCCCTTTGGCATATTTCTGGGCTTCACTTGCCATGATCCACAGTTTAAGGCACTCCAGACCATCTTTCTGCCAACCAAATTTATTTGGGGACGCTTTCTTCAGCCGCCCCTCCAAGTCGCGAAGGGTGAGAGGTTCTGCAAAAGCCCATTCCCGAAATGAACTGTCCAGTAGATCGGCAGTAGCATCGTGCGGATGGATTAAACGACCGCACTTAAATACCCAGTCGTTTGGAGACTTGCGGTAAACGCAGGCGCGTCCCGTAATGGTTGCCCTACCAGCAACATTGGTCAAAGTACCAGTGAGACGGGATCCAGTAACCTCGTTCAGAACTTTGTTGACGTATGACTGAACTGTAAAAGTCCGTTTAGGATCAGGCAGGGCAGGAGTGACCAACTTCGCATCAATGATCCCCGGCTCTAGAAGGAGTGGGTCAATCAATACATTCAACTCCTTTCGCATAAACGTCTGTGCAAAACCGAGCGGAATGACATCATCTTCGCATCCCTCCGAATCAGTGGGTGGTGGACCCCCATTGGCGTACCGTTCAATTTTCTTCTCCGTAGCCCATACAGGGAGCAAGTGAGTCCTCCACTGGTTAATAGTATCAAGGAGGGAATTGGTATTGATTGGCTTGTCCATTAGGTCCAGAATTTACGGGCTATTTCATTAAATGATGCAGGCACTTTGTTTTCGCGGGTCTCATTGTGTCTGTCTACCAACCAATGGCGGGCTTCATCCAAGGTGGGATTCTCTGGAATTGGGCTGGTTTCAAGCAGTTGTGCCCAATGTTCTGCACAGAGAACACACCCTTCTGGACCGTTGATGCGTTCAGTGAGGTCAGCAACAATTAAAACAAGTGCAGCGTGTGGGTCGGCAGGGGAGAGCAAGAGTTGGTTCGCCAACTCCCACCGTTTTCTAGCCCAAGGAAGTTTCTCCCGTGTGTATTGCATACACCGTGATGGGTCCGGTTCACACCATTGTCTGATCGACTCTTCGACGATTTGAGCAAATGGGACTTGGATGGAATTGGCACGTAAGAAAGACATCAGGTAGCCCCATGCCGCTTTGCTGCTATCAATGGGTTCCATCTGTGAAGACGCCCAAGCATCTTGTAGATGTTTTGCCTGCCATGGAAGTTCAATAATTCTCCAACCACTTGAAGGGGGTTGGGCAATAGGTCCACGTAAGCGGTATTCGCTTGCTTGGCACAGGACAGGGTTAGTGAGACAGGACATAGGGTATTAAGCCTCGAAAAAAAACATTTGCAAAGGATTATATGATGATGCAAACTATACTCAATGGAGTGTAAAGGTTTTCCTCCAACCAACAGGAAACGGGCGTAAAGTAGTGATCCCCGTGCGCGACAATAGGCCCGATGGGTCTATAGTATCTATTTTTCTCACCAACCACACCCAAAAAATACCCATATGGCTCAAGTAAGTATTGGTCCAGGCGGCTTTAACCTCGGCGGAGCGCCCTGCACCACAAACACATTCCTCGCTGACCAGAATTCCCCACTCGGTGCCCTCAAAGACACGCTGACCATTCAGCGTGTTAAAGGCTTGGAAACCATGCTCTATCCAGACATGGCCCGTGCCGTTGACATGCACATGCCCATGCGTGCGTCCTCCGCTACCCGTGTTGACGGTGTGGTGGACTACCGTATTGCTGTTGGCTATGATGGTCTGCTCAATCAGACCACTTTGACCGATGTCACCCCGAACCGGACCCCTTATTCGGACGTTCGGAGTCTGACGAAATACCCAGCAAGTAACAGCCCAACGTCCATTGCTGCTGCCACCAACGGTAATGCCGAAGCGTGCAACCCGTCCATTGACGGTCCTATGCCAGTAATCGGACACGAAGCTTTTGGCCGTCGCGGTCACGTTCTGCGTCTCCCAATCCCCCCTCTGTGTCTTGCTGCTTATACCAACAAGGAGAAGTTCCACGATACCTTGGCTGCAACCATGAATGCAGTCCAGAACGCGACTATCACGGCTTTTGCTGCTGGTCAGTACCGTTGGATGATTGCTAACTCCCGTTTCAACGCTGCTCCAATCCAGCAGGCAATGGGTGACGGTAAAGCTCGGCTCCCAGCCCATGCTGATCTGTTCAGTAAGAATACCTTTGGTCGCGTGCCCGAACACTACGGTTCCGCTGACTGGGTTGCCGCGATGCTGCGTATGTCGGAACTCCCCCGTCGCGCCAATGTCACGGTCGATCTCCCAACGGTCATCTTTGAAAAATACAAACTCGACTTGGCTGGCCCAATCGGCCTGAATGTCTTTGAGCAAGCTGGTAACATCACCAGTGCACTCAATAACTATCAACGCACCGTGTTCAACGATTCCTTGGTTTACCAAGATCGTCAGACTGGTCGTAAGATCACGTTCCGCTCGACCGATTCCCCCACCTACGTGGAGGTCGAAGAATCCGGCCCATTGGTCGGCAACTGGTACTTCCAAGAGCCGTGGATCTTCCGCGATTCTGAAACAGCTAACCAAGTCATGCCCCGTGAGAACCCGAATTACGGTGTTGCCTGTAGCGCCCCCAACCGGACTCTTGCTGCAATCGTCACGATCTCCGTTGATGGTCAAGCCAAACCTTTTGCCAAGGAGTCCTTCCCGGTCAATCCTGACGCTGGTTTGCGTAGCCTGATCAACCGCTACGCGAAGTCCCGCAATGTCGAAGTCAATACGACCCTTGCAGAACTCTACCCAACGTCCGTTGAAACGACCCTCTTCACTGGTCTCGACCTCCAAGTTTGGATGCTCGACCCAATGAACCAACGGTTCCGCGATGCTGGCTACAACTGTGATGCTGCTTCCAACATTGAAAACACTTGGATTGGTGGTTTCACCAAGATTTCGGGTGTATTCGTGGAAGAGAACCCTCGTCAGGTTGTCCATCTTCTCCTGCGAGTGCCTGCCGTTGACAACTGCGTTGAACTCTTCGCTCCATGCGCCGATTCTGTTACCATCCCTGCGGCTGGCGCAATTGATCCCGGCATTACTGAGATTCCGAAACAAGTGTTGCCAATCCCTGAACCCATTGTTGCCCCTACTGCTGCCGCTGGTTCGATCTTCATCCTGCGTAAGAGCACCACGGTTACCGCCGATTGCCTCACCAGTAAAACGGTCACTATCCCGCTTGAGCGCCGTGGCGGTTCTCTGGGTGCAATTAGCGCCACTGTTGCTGGTACGCCGTCCACTCACGTTGGATCCCTTGCCGGAACCGTCGCCTTTGCGGATGGAGTCACTACTGGGACTCTCACTCTCACCGTCAACGCATGGGCGGCTGTGGCCAATGTGGATCAGGGCACGGAGAACTTCACGATCACATTCAGTGGTTCTTCCCTGGCTGCAAGCACCTTCACCACTCACAAGGTGTGCGTCAAGCAAGCCAAGAGTTGCGCTGGGGATTGTGCCCCAGATGCTGGTTGCCTGACCTGCTAATAGTAACTGCCGGGGGAGTGAAATCCACTCCCCCGGCAAACTTCTTTGTTATGGAAACAACCCTCCCGGCGATACTGCTTTGCCTGCTTTCCCGTTCTTTTGAACGGGTAGACACAGTCAAAGGAGTGTCGCTTGGAGGGTAGCTTTAATTGTAGTCGATACTCCAAATACATGATACCTGATACTTTCCAACTCAATATCACATCAAGTATCCCGACTACATTTGATGATGCCACATCTCTTACTTATGTCATGTCAAGCACCCCCGTAATTGCTGCGCTGCTCTTGCTCTCGTCCACGGCTCTTGTAGTCGGTCCAACAGCCCAAGACCAGTATGCTTTAGTCGGAGCCGTAAGTGCTGCAATTATCACGCTGGTTGCTGTGCGTAAGTACGATCAGTCCTTGTGGAATGGAGTTGCCGCTTTTCTTGGAGCTATGACTTTGGGAGTGACGATGCCGGGAGCAACGGTATCGTGGTCACAATATCAAGGCTACGTTGATGCTCACGCATATGGATTCATCACTTGGCATATTTGGATGCTGCTCGGCTTTATCTTTGGGCTGGCTGGATGGATTGTAGCTCAAAGCCTGTATCAGTTTTTTGTGAAAATAGTTCCAGACGTAGTCACCCGTCTTGGAAATAAACTTGATAACTTTTTTACCAAATGATTAATACCAAAGAGACAGAAGACATTCTTGACTTCCTTGCCGAACTCTTCAATGCATTTGATGAAGCAAAAGCAGATGACGGTAAGATCTCCACATGGGAGATTGGCGGCATGGCTTCGCTCATCCCTTCCATGATTAAGGTTGTGATGGGGGCAGACAAACTCAAGGGTGAGTGGGTCGCCATGGATCAAGACAAACTTGATGCCATGCGCGACCGCTTCCTGACCCGCCGCAATTGGCAACCCACGGATGATGCGCGTGACAGGTTTGCTGTTGTTTTCAAAATCGCATCCTCCTTGGTTCTTGGTGGCATCATTTGGCACAACACCACGCACCCCCCAAAAGCAATTATTGCATGATCCGACTACTCCCTTTCCTATTCCTCAGTGCCTGTGCGTCTACTAAACCAACTTGGGACGCCCAGCCTCTGCTGCCAGAGCCATCTCAAAGTGAGCTTAAACAACAGGTTGAAGAACGGAGGATTCTGAATTACTTTTACCTACCATGAATGCTTTTTTTTCTCCTATTGCCAGTGCATTCAAGTTTGCTGCCCTGAAATTATCAATGGTGGACGGTAAACCCGGCATCACTTCGGAGGACTTCATGAGAATCGTGCAGTGGAGCGTGAATTTGAGAACAAATGGGGGCAGCAACGAAGAGAAAGCAACGCTTATTGCGAATGCCATTCTGGCATCATTTGGGGTCAGACTACCTAATTGGCCGTGGATCCCGTATGCCATAGGGTGGGTGGCACATTACGTTTCAAAACGTCTTTTTAAATACGCATGAACACACTTGAGTTACGCAAAAAGCTGTGTGCGATAGCACGCCGGAATGTCGGTAAGACCGAAGTAACGAGAAATCGTGCACCATGGATTGCACCTTTGTGGAAAGCCACAAGTTACCCTGATGGGATGTTAAATCGGGAGCCATACTGCGCGGCAGGTATGGCGTGGTGTTTGAAGACTTGGGGTGCAGAAAACACGGACGTTCTGAAAGCTCTGGGTATGACTGCTGCCAAATTTGAAAAGTGGCGCTGTAAGAGTGCAGGAGCATTTGCTTGGCAACACTGGGCTGAAGATAATAAACTCCAGATACTTGATTCGCATGAAAATTTCCATAGTGGAGATTTGATTATTTATGAAAAGTCACACATCGAAATGTATGTCGGTGATCTGCCAGATAAGTGTTTTACTGCTATTGGGTACAACACCGGAATGACTGGGCTTCGTGATGGCGAAGGGTGCTGTGAAAAACCTCGCGCCCGTGTTGGAATACGATCTGTAGTTAGAATTTTACAATGAACCCAATTACCCAACTGCAATATTGCTTCAGTAAACTTGCTGCAAAAGTTAATAGTTTAAGCACTTCCGGTAGCTCTGCCCCTGTGGTGCAGAATCTACTGAACGGTAATGACACTATTGCCGCCGGCACGACCGTGGCAAGAATTCCGGCCATCTCTACCAGCAAATTTTACGAACTGCCCCTGGCCAGTGGTTATCCCAATGGCAGTACCTTGACAATTTTGGATTCGGCTGGCACGTTGAGTTCCTCGGTGGTTGCAAATATCAGCAGCGCCACTGACATTATTAATGGTGCGAACCCTCTCATTTTATCCACGCCCTATGCCTCGCCCGTCCTGATATCCAATGGGGTGGACAAATGGACACTGGACATCCGTGGCGTGTCCAGAGGCGGCACCGGGGCGACTGATGCCGCCGGGGCGCGGACCAATCTGGGGCTGGGCACGGGTAATAGCCCAACGTTCCTATCACAATCGCTGACCGGCCAATCTTTGACCGGGACGCAGGCAACAAGTCTGCTCGATTTGACGACTACTTGGTTGTCTACAACCGGGACTCCGACCGCAATTAAGCTGAACGTCACGGACACGGCAAGTAACGCTGCAAGTAATTTGATGGATTTGCAGGTGGGCGGGGTGAGTAAATTCACAGTCGGTAAAACTGGCGCTATTAATGCGAATGCAAACTTCACAATTAGTGGGTCAATCGTGCAATCCTCTGGAAATGTTATTCCATCGGCATCTTTGATTTTGGATTATTTTAATCAGGATGTTAAACTCAGCCGAGACGCCGCCGGAATCCTGGCCCAGCGGAACGGGACCATCGCGCAGGCGTTTCGGGTTTATAACACTCTTCCAAGCAGCGGATCAACTGCTGGAGAATGGTTTGAGGTGGACTGGCAGAGCACTGTTAGTACAGTTAAAATTGGTTCTAATAGAGGGGTTACTGGAAATCGCAGGGCCTTTAATTTGTGCGTTGATGGCAACGCATATTTTGGTCTATCAAAAGACGGCGCATCATCTGGAGCTTGGTGGTGCATTGCCACATCCGGCCATTTGATTACCAATAGCCACAACGCCTACGACATTGGCGCTACTGGCGGCGTGAATTGTCCGAGGAATATTTATGTGGGAACGAGCGTTGGGGTTGGAGTTGGTGGCTGGATCAAAGTGACTCCGGTTGCCGTTGCCTCGCTTCCTGCCTTTTCAACTGCTGGCGTTGGTGCCCGCGCTTTTGTCAATGATGCGCTCAGTCCGGTATTCGGTAGCCCAGTAACCGCAGGTGGTTCTGCCACAGTCCCAGTCTACAGCACCGGGTCCGCTTGGAACGTCGGATAATAACAATCTCACACATGACCCCAACCTACAAACAAAACCTAGTCACCAGTCGCAACGCCAACCTCGCCGAGCAGCATGATCTGCGGGAGAGGCTCAAGCAACTGGAGAGCGAAGAGACGCAACTCAAAGGGGCAATTGCCATCCTCGCGCAAATTGAACAAGCTGAAGCCGACAAAGCCAAGGCTGAATCACAACCCACTACCTAATACCCATGGCCACAATTACCATCCCACTTGATACTCCCGCCGAACGTCAAGAGGTAACTCCAAAGACGTTCAATGAACTCTACATCCTGGACATTGCCATCTCCGCACGGTCTATGGGTGAGCAAGACTCGATCTACGTTGAGTACGTTCCATTTGACCAATCTTCCGGCGACCGACTCTTGTCGGATCGGAGGGAAATCCGTCTTCCATTTTGGGAAATTGTTAATGAAGTTCCGTCTGCTGCGGCGGCTTTTGCGGCGGTTGCTGCCGCGATTCCCGACTTGATTGCTTATCAAGAGGCAAAGAAAGACACTTTACTTCCAAACTGATTGATTTAACCTACGCAAAACCCAACCATATGCCAGCCCTACTCCTACCTGCTACTGCCAACCGCTCCAAGTCTCTTGTCAACGTGTTCCTCAGTGGAGCAGAAGACAATCCCAATGGAGAAAACTACGTACTGCCGCTGTCCGCACTTGCCCCCGGAAGCTACACTAACGCGCCAACCGTCGATGATACCTTTGGTGGGCCGATCATCTCCGGGTTTAACGCCGCAGTTAATCTGGCTCAATGGGACGCAGTCTATTTGAACTCCTCTGGAGCTTGGGCACTGGCTGATGCAAACTTGACTGGTGCGTTCCCGGCCCGTGGGTTAGTTATTGCTGCCACTTTAGCTGGCGCACCCGCACTCATCGTCACTGGTGGTGTTGTGCGTAACGATGCTTGGAACTGGACCATTGGTAGCAATATCTACCTTAGTGATAGTACTGCTGGTGGGTTGAATCAAAATCCCCCAACCCAGAACTCCCCTGCTGCCTCATCTAATACGCAAGCCATTGGTTGGGCGGTATCTGCCGATGTCGCTATTTTCAACTTTACTCCGACTTTCCGCCCAATCTGGGATACAACCTATGTCGGAAATGCGACCCTTGTTGCGGGTACGGTAACCGTGGTTGATACTAAAATCACGGCTAACTCGGTCATTACCCTATCCCGTAAAACAATCGGTGGCACTCTTGGAACTGGTATTTCGTATACTATTACAGCGGGTACGGGCTACACAATCACTTCCAACAGCGCAACTGAGACTTCGGTAATCTCAGTCAACATTGTTTATTAATAAATTATGAAAACACTTAAACAAATTGATTGCTGCCTTGGAAAAATCGAAGAGACGGTAAATAGCGCCAACATTGACGGCAACAAGACCTTCACTGGTGGGACTACATTTACCGGGTCCGTGACCTTTAATGGCACTACCGATTTCACAAATACCACTATTCAAGCTGGTCAAGTATTTGCAGCGGGCTACTATGTCAATAGTGTCCAAGTTGTTGGTTCCCGTGGCACCGCTGTAGCTAATGCCACCGATGCAGCCAGTGCCATTACCCAACTGAATCTGCTGCTTGCCCGCGTTCGCGCCCACGGTTTGATTGCAACCTAGTCGGTTGATAAATAGGGGTGACTCCATTCAATGGAGTCACCCCTCGTTAATTTTTAAAATATTACTCACTATGGTACCGTCACTTTGTCAGCTTCAGCAACAGATCAACTCACTGAAACTGGATGTATGGTCTCCTGACATGCTTTACAGAGATGCAGTCCCATCTAATTTCTCAAGTAGGTGGGTTGGGGTTGTCCCTAATAATTTTAAAGCGACCCACCTTCGCATATCCTGCGAGTATAACACTGGAATGTCGCTGGACTGGGATCTCATTGAGGGGGACTCGTTTCCAACAGGTCTTGCTGGCGGATTCTGGACCCATGGTGGCGGAACTGCATACACTTACTCCATCCTTATTCCGGTGGCATCGTGGGGCAGGTACACGGGAGGAGATATCCTAACTCAAGGCACCCACATCAGGATGAACGGAGTCCTCACTGGTGGCTATGGGGCCATTATGAATGGGTTGAAGCTTGATTTTATTGGTAAGTGGCTACCATGAGTCATATACCGCAGCACAAAGGTAACCCCCGGATGGTTTCTTTTCGTCCGGTGGTGGAGCCTACCCCTTTGCCAAAATCAAAACGGCTGATCATTACTATTGCAACTGAGATTTCTCAAAAGATACTGGCGGAAACCGCAGAATCAATGAAACGCTATGCGGCGAAGTGCGGTGCGGATTTTATTGCTATAACTAATTGTACACAGGATTGGCCCTTGGCTGAAAAGTTCCGCCTTGCTCACTATGCTGGCTACTATGAGAGGGTGCTGTTTCTAGATTCCGATGTTTTTGTAAGGAATTCCGCCCCAAACATTTTTGAGGAAGTCCCAGCGGGAGTGGTGGCAATGCACGATGACACTCCCAGTTTGCTGCGGTCAGGGAATGGAGTGGAATGGCTACGGTCAGAACTTGAAATTATATGTAAATCACAAAAGTGGTCACCACAAATGGCGGCATTTTGTCTTAATTCAGGAGTAGTATTATTTGATGGTGCTGATGCAGGTATTTGGTCACCCCCGGAGTACCCTTTTCCAACATTTCATTGTGCTGAACAAGACGTTGTTCAGATTCGTGCTGCTGCTACCAACCGCATTTTCTTCCTAAATGAAAAGTGGAACTGGCAATACTGGGTAAACCCCACCTTGGCTGGCATCGAACACGCACACTTTGTCCACCTTTCTGGCATGTCGCAATCTAATCCCACGATGCAGATCCCAATATTAAGGGCACTGGCTTTAACACCGTGAATATTTTTCGGTGGATGTTTGAATAATCGAATCTATACTTTCCATTATGTCCTGCCGAACTGGAAATTTCCCCGAACGTGTATGCGCCTTGGAGACGCAATACAGCCAACTCATCAACAGTGTAGGTCACCCCGCTTTGGTGGTGACGAACAGTGGGAGCACGTTCCAATGGAACCAGCAGACGCAGACTCTTGTCATCCCGGTGACTGGCAGTACCACAAACTCCGTAGACACCGTGCGGTGGGCGGATGATGCCGCACGGGCCGCTCTTTCACCACTGAGCCTCAATCAGATTGGTATCCAAGCAACTGATGCCACCAACGGGAACTACAGCCTGTGGGTTGCTACCGGGTTGTCAGCAGGGAACTGGGTGCTCAGAGTAGGCAGCATGGCTTCGCAACAATCGTCATCTGTGATAATCACAGGAGGATCTATCTCAGGCATTACGGATCTTGCTATCGCAGATGGTGGAACCGGCGCATCCGACAAAATTGGAGCTAGGACCAATTTGACATTGTCGTCTCTGACTCCAGCAGCAAATGTGATTGATTGGTCACTCAGTGATAATTACTACGCCGCCATTACCGCTGCGACTACATTTACTTTCCTTAATAAAATGAATGGCAAGACAGTAAGGCTTGCCGCTGCTATGAGTGGAAATTTTGCTTTGACGTTCCCTACTGTGAAATGGGCTGGAGGTAACCAAACAGTACACTCAAATTCAAATACCGATTTGTATGAGTTCCATCAAATCAACGGTGTCGTATACGGCACTATTACCAAAGGATTCGCCTGATGAGTTGCTCCCGCGACAATGACTTCGTAAGTGAAGCTGCCAAGCGCGTGTATGCACTGGAGCAGCAGCTACTTTCGTGGCGTAAAGTCTTGCGTGATTTTCCTGAAAGCCCAACATTTGCTGATCTTAAAACACTCACCAAGGTGGGTTCAAATGTCACCCTTTACTGGTTCCGGCAAACGGGCCGCGCATATGATGTGCAGGAGAGCTACGATGGTATCTCATGGTATCCAACAGCAACAAACATCTACGGGGATCTCTGGTCCGGTACGTCTGATGCAGCCTATTTTCGGATCATCAGGCGTCCTTACGTGATCTCCGACTGTACGCTACCTTACGACCCAGATGAAGCACACACACGGTTCATTTCAGAGGTTGTAGGGCACGCTGGTGGGTGCTATGATTCCATGAGTATCGAAGATACTGTATCCTGTCCCGAACCACTATGAGTTGCTCAACCCAGACATCTATCACTCCAGATCGGCTCCGTGATTTGGAATCCCGAATCCGTAAACTGGAGTCCCGAATTGCAGGCATCAAGGAGATCTACGGCATTTGTGCTACGGAGAATGAAATTACCGTACCTGTCTTGGAGTTTTCACTTTCAAATACCACTAATAAGTTCACTGTGAAATTCAGTTCAACTCCCGGCGAAGGTTACCAAATTCAAACTTCAACAGACGGAATTAATTGGACCATTGCACTCAACGGGAACTTTATTGCCGCAGCTACTGGCACTGCGGCATTTACTTCTTGGACTTCTACAACTACTTACCCTCTTGGTAGTTCTCCCGTGTATTTCAGGGTGCGCCAGTACCCAACTGCTGGTGCAGTATAGATTACGACCGCTATGTCAAAAATTCTTACTGACCCCCCGCGCCTGTTGACTGTGAAAGTCAGGAAGGAGTTCACTCAAAATTTTAAAGAGGGTGTGGGTGAGTATATCGAAGCAAGCCTGATTGGTCTTCGTTGCCAAGAAGGTGCAAGTCTTCAGTTTCAAGTTAGGTTTCAGGAGGGTGAGTACACTGGCGCTATGTTTTGCCTGCCGATTCAGGCACTTTGCTGGAAGGAATGCGACCGTCCACCAACTGAATTGATCCAGCCATGGGATACTTTCTCCAGTGATTTCTGCGCCCATGAATTCAGCTTGCTGAAGAACTCGCAGGCATTTTTATTGAACGTGCATAAATGTGAAGGATACCCTGAACGCATACTTTCAAAGTACCTCTGGACGTATGACTTTGAAGGAAATGCCCTAGCAAATTCTTTTGAGCAGCATAAGCAACTTCATCTGCTCCAAGTTGAAGGTGGGTGGTTTGCTGCCGTTCCTAATAACAGGATGCTTTCGGATGACTCCGCTTTTGGTAAAATTGGGGAGACACTTCCGCGTTTTGAGTCTCTTGCAGCAGACTTCTGTGGGGAGTGCACGTTTGACCTACCATGACTCTGACTGAGCTACAGGAAAAGTGGACAGCAGATTGCCGTGTCATTGTCCCAGAGTTTGAGCTATACAATGAGGACCGAATGGAGGACGAAATTCTCCGCATTCGCAACAAGAACAGGATCGACCGTAGCACCAGTGACTTTCAGCTTGTGATCCAAGTGATCCGTTCACTTCGGGACAACCAAACTCAAGTACCCACCGCTTGGTGGTGGATCAAGGCTTCTCTCACAATCCTTGAAGACATGGAGGCACACCCGTGGTTTGAGATGCTTTGGTGGGTGTACATAGATATGCAGGGTAAGCGGGAGATCACCACACTTTGGGGGTCCGCTTCCGTAAGTAAATCTGCATTCTTTGCAGCAATGGTACTGACAACTCTCGTTGTGTGGCACGGGGTCAGTCACGCATATATAACCTGTCCGTACAAAAACTCAGGAGAAGATAAAATCTTTGAAAACATTACCAAACGGGTAAAGCTGTGGCAGGATAAACCTCCGGGTTGGGCAGGCGAGTTAAACCTGAAAATACGCTTGGTGCAGGGATTAGTTAGTGTTACCAACGGAGATGGATTGGTATCTACCTGCGAATTGGTATCTCTTGAATCTACCGCAAGTGTACAAGGTAAGAAAAGGTCTTATCTACCCGGCCCATTGGGTGGTAACGAACGTACCGGAGCCTTGATTCTTATTGGAGATGAGTTGATCATCAACCCGTCTGCTTGCCGCGAGTATTTAAATGGTGCTGGTAACTTAGTTGCTAATAACAACTTTATGGGTTGGGTGGGAATGAACCCTCTTCCACACCAAGTTAAACACGCAGACTGCATTCAACTCTCTGCACCTACGGATAGGAGCACTGACGGCATGAATGAGCATACGGACTTCACTTGGCTGACCGCACGGGGTCGCCTTGTCCGTATGTGCATGGCAAATTCGCCAAATCGGCACCGTCGGCAACCCGTGTTCCCGTACCTTATCAACGAGGCTCAAGCTGAAATTGCCGCAAAAGGTGGGGATCACATTTATGCCGCGCAGGTTGCCGCTTGGGGTTTTGGGGCGGGTATGGGCAATGGTGGGGTCTTGTCGCTTGATTCAGTTAACACTCCAGAGTGGCAGCAAGGCCCGGTATGGCTACGCCCCCCGGTGCGGTGGATGTTTGCTGACCTTGCTTTCGGTGGTACAGATCCGGCTGGGTATGCTGCGTTTGAAGCATCAAACGCCACCGTTGACGGGGTATCCCGTGATCTTATTTCCTGTTTGGAGCAGGACAAATTACCTGTTGAGAGGAAGTGGACGCCAACGCAAAGCGACATCGATGAGTATACCCGTCTTGCAAAGGCGCGAGGGGGCAAGCCGCCAATGGATCCGCCTTTGCGTGTAGGAGTCGAAGTTGGCGCAAACTCTCTGATGGTGCTACAAGTCTTACGTGCCGCCGCAAGGCTTGGCATAACAAAAGGTCATGTCTCGTTTGACTCGTCGATGCGCCCGGACGTAACCCAGATGATGCGCGAAGCACTTGGTCACGTACCGTGGTATTACCACGGGAAGCGTCCACTCTCAGAGGAGCAATCGTCTTGGCCGTTATACCCGGCTGAGTTAAATCCAGACGGGACGCGGGTCGAGTGGGCAGATAAACACATGGAAGTGATCAGTGCCGCTTGGCGTTTTGCAGAGCACCTTATCAGTGAGGGACATGTGCGAGGTCTTGTCAAAGTGAAACGGGGCACTTCTGAACTTTTGAGCCGCCCTTGGGTGCAACGTGCAGCCACTAAAACTGACGTTCTGGGAAAGAAAAAGCTTCCAGCCTCCCCCATGTGGGGGGAGACCTTATGCCTTGGTCTTACTTTTGGTGTCCGGTTCTGCGGAGCTATCCCAAAGTTGAATGAACGTGCGCCAATCAGTGACAGCAACATCATCCCTTTCGAGCAGGATCCCGTTTTTGAAATCAAGACTCGCCGGGTCTTGCGAGCATGGTGAGACACGCAGCTTTCCAACCGTGCCAAGCAGACCTTCGTGCAAGCCGTTCAGCAGGTTGACTGCCCCACCACTCCTCAAATTTGGGTCTATATAGCTTTTCAGCGGTGGTGTCCGGGTCCGATACGATGTCATGCAGCAGACCGGAGACAGCAGGGTGGGTGCCTAAGTAATGGTCCGGTGCGAATGAGAGCACCTTTAACGCATCATCAACGGCAGTCAGGTCACCTCCGTCAAGTGCCGTTTCGATCTCTTCGCAGATCTCAGCGGCAGAGGAGCACAGTGGACCCCACTTCGTGAACACCTCTTGGAGTCCGTCAAGGATCCTGCACCATTGATTCTCCTCATCTTGTATGTAATCGACTATGAGGTGCTTACATCCTGGTGGGAATATTGCGCCACTTACCGCACAAGTATAAGTTGTTATAGACTTAGTTGGCTTAGAGAATTTTATTATGAGCATAAGTCACACTGTACTGAAGGTTTACTATTTTTCCAAGTCCATATTTGCTGGGTCTTACCGCAACAAGAGCAAAAGCCAAACACGGTAACATCTTCATGTAAAACAATCAGTCCTCCATGTAACATAAGAACGCCGCCAATTTGAGCTATGACATCCGCGACATGAGTGACTGTTCCGTCTTTCCAACATACTGTTTTTCCGTTCATGGTTGTTTGGTCTTTCTGGTTTTCTTTGGTGGGTTTGCGCCTTCGATTGTGTCTCTCGCCGTACGCGCTTCAGCAATGGTCTTCCAAGTACCACCGTAGTGAACAACGCCAGACCTTGTGCACCGGACTTGGTATCCGCTACGGTGGGCGTAGATATTCCGCTCAGTGAAGATGGGGTTCTTCAATGGTGCAGACAGTACGCGAGTTGGTGCTCTGGGACCAACACGCTCAATGAGGTCATTGAGCGCACGTTGGGCATCCATAGGGTCACTGTGGGTGCCGCCACTGTGCCATGTATCGCCGCGTTTGGTGCGGACACGGTAGCTACCATTCGGCAGTTTTGTTATTCCTTTTGATGTCATGCTTATTTGTTTCTACCTACGGAAATGAAAAGTCCCATAAATAGGCTTATGAATATTGAGGTTATAAACCAAGAGAGAAGAAGTATCATAATGTTTTAGGAATCACAGTTTTTACAGCGGAGAGTGGTAGCATTCTTTGTACGAACCCACTCTTTTGCGGATTTCAAAGATGCAAAAAAGCGGCAACCTTCCTGCCTGCTTAGGCATTCAGCAGTCCAGTTCTCGTCGTTGCGGTATATTAAGTAAGTAGTCTTCATGGTTGTTTGGTCTTGTTGGTTAGCAGTCCAGTTCTCGTCGTTGCGGTATATTAAGTAAGTAGTCTCCATGGTTGTTTGGTCTTGTTGGTTAGTAGCCTCGTCAGGCACCGCATTACGGTGCGACCGGGTCGCCCCGGTTTCGGCTTTAACGCGGATCGTTTGCATTGTCTGCAATCAACCGTTGGATGGCAGAGATTGAGGTTTTTGACCCCATGACTTTAACCAACAACCCATCCAATGCCTGCTCAATGAGGTCAAATTCGTAATCGCCGCACCTATCGTGCGGGGAGTCATGCTCATGCCAGAGACTGCCTAGGTGGGCAGTTGTTGTCATTAAATAGCCTGCGTCAATAATGCTTGCGGATACCTCTACTCTCCAGCAAATCCAGTTAGCTGGCACCTCCTGCTCCATTGGTTCGCCTGAATTAAATATGGTCCAATCGGCATCATCGTCATAGAAGTACTCAGTGTTGAGCGAGATCGTAGGGTTCTTGAGTGCAAGTTTTTTTTGATAGTCTGTTTTCATAGTTGTTTGGTCTTGTTGGTTTAAAGGAAGCGAGGAGAGTCGTCTGGTTCATCGTCGAGTGGTCCCAGAATGTCCCAGGCTTTGACATAGTCAGCCCGGTGAACGTAGGAGATGGGCGCATGGAATGACCTGCCTTCGACAAACACTCTCAGCCCTACGGACTTGCAGGCATTGAGCACCCAAGCAAGCTTTGGGTTATTGGTCCGCTTCGTGAACAATTCGTATTCGCGGACATTTACGCGTACTAGTACAAATACGGACCCGTTGCGACCGTACCGGACTTGCTTCCCAATGTGGGACCGTCGAGTGATGCGAAGACTGCCGTTCTTGAGTCGCACAAGGTCTCCTCTCTTTTCGAGAGCTTCGCGGATTTCAGCTAGTGACGCATAAGGTTGGTCGAGCAAAGCGTAATCGCTTTCCGGGTCATCCGGTGTACGGGCGATTTCCTGAACGGAAATCGGCTTGAGGTGCTTGCCACCGCTATTTGCATGGCACTTTATAAGGTAGTCACGAGGAGTTAGTGAGTCAGATTTCATAGTTGTTTGGTCTTGTTTTGTGAGTGCCGATGGCACCTTGCTGCCCTGACCGGAGGGGCGATCAGGGCAGACAGGTGGCATCAGGCTAAGGCGCGAAGAGACTCAAGCTTGGCGACTTCCACCTCCACTGGAGGTGGCGTTTTGCCGGGTTTGTTCGCTTCGCGAACGGTCAACGACTCCTTGGTGATCTCCAGAACGCGGAAATAGTTATGGTTGGGGCGACCTTTCTTATCTTTGCTGCCTGACTCCACGTAGTCGCCGACAGCGAGGTTGGACGGGATCTCCCGTGCACCTCTACGACCGTCCCAGAATGTCCGGTCCAGCCCACCTGGGGAGGCGGGAGAGTGGGCAACGGTAGCCAGCCAATTCTTTGACAACCTACCCTCATCGAATCCGCCAAAATGTGCCACCGTCCCGGCATCGACTTCTAGCGTCTCCCAGTCGCGACCGTTGATCTGCTGGGCTTTACGTTCTGCCGCTAGTTTCTCCGCTAACGCTTTACGCGCTTCCTCTGCTGCCGCTTGTTCTACCTTCCAAGCAACGAGTAGTGCAGTGGTTTCCTCCGTCATGTCTGTGGAGTCGATTGATCCGGTGGAGAGCGTAACGCCACCTCCGTTGGTCTCGCGGATAATTGTCCGGGTGCCGTCCAGCAAGCCAGCAATTGCCTGCCGGGTCTCCTCTTTCGCCTTTTCTGTCCTACGGACCTGTTCAGCTTCCCACTCCACTTTGAGCATAGCCGCCCGGTCTTGCATGGCGACAACCTCGGCGCAAAACGCCGCGATAGCGGCAAGCGCACGTTCTTGGTCCGCGTTGCACAACACTGCTGGCATCCGCACTTGGTCCAGACCGTCAATGGTTGTCCGATACCCGTATCGAGGATGGATGGGTGCGGGAGACGGCGTGACGATGCCAGTGGCAACGTCATAGAGCGGCATCACAATCGCCCGGTGTTCAGGCGGGATGCAGGCAGGGGGCACGTCCAGCAGGATCGTGGAGTCCGGGGCATCAAGTCCGTGGATGAGGGATGCGCGTTGATCGACGTTGAGGAGCAGTTTCATAGTTGTTTGGTCTTGTTTTGTTTGGTTAGTGGCGCGGATTGCACCTTGCATCCCTGACCTGACTGGTCAGGGGTGACAGGTGGAATCTATCGACGCAGGGTCTTAAAAGTCAATAGTGTTTTTTAGTTTATTTTAAAAGCTGCCGCACTTCGATGGCGCGACGGTATCGCTCCTGCGCTTTGAGCCTGCGGAGGACACGCAGTTCGTTGGCGATAAATATACCAGCGGCAACAAGGCCGGCGACGATGATCGACAACGAAATAAGCAGCAGTGGGTCTTGGAAATCCATATTAGTCAGGTCTTATTTATTAAAAACGTGTTGACCATTTTGGGCGTAGTCCCAGCCGGAAACAAAAGGCTGGAGCCAATCGCTGTGAACCCATTGGGGCAGGCACAACCGCACCGCTTCCCGGTGCATCTCCATGCACAGCCGGTGAGCTGCGTTGCGGTGGTTTTCCGCAGTGCTTAGGGCGTAGTCCCAGGGGACCGTGACGCTCCCGCGTTCGCACCGCGCAGATACGCGGGATCCTTTGACGTTTGAGGGACCGTGATACTTAGTTGTGATAGCAGATTTCATATAGTTGACGGGTCTTATTGGTTATGGTGCAGGATTGCACCTTGCTGCTCCTCCCGCAGGGGGAGCAGACAGGTAGAATCAGAAACGATACTTCCGGAAAACAGCAAGGTCACGCTTCCAGTGGGCAATTGCGCCACGGTAGACGGCGTGGCGACCGGCGCGGAACGCATACGCTTTTCGGGCCTTTTTCTTGAACTTCAGGCGCATGATCTTGACGATCAGGCGAGGGCTGAGTTCAGCCAGATGATAAGCGCAGGTAGCGCGTTGGTACATAGAATAAGGGCACATAGGTGGTGGGTCTTTCATATTAAAAATTGCAGCAACCGCAGCAGGGCGCATCTTCACAACGTCCCGCTTTGTTGCGGTACGCTTCGCCGCCTCCCGCAAAGCGGTAGTAGTTGGACTGGTAGCGGGAGGTCTTCCGGGGGGCGCTCCGGGGCGCTCCCGCGACGATGGCTTGTGCCTGCTCTGCGTTCGCGGCAGGGACAAGCCAGCCGGAATTGGCTTTGCTCCAAACGCCACCAAGGGCGCGGAGTTGATCTTTGACAGGGTACGTATTTCCGGTGATTAGGGTAGTTGAGTTCATATGTGACGGGTCTTGTTTTGTTATGGTGGATTGCACCTTGCTGCTCCTCCCGGCAGGAGGAGCAGACAGGTGGAATCATTTGTTGTGCGTTTCCACCCACTTACGCAGGCAATCCGCGTGATCTTTGCGCCAGTCTTTTTCATGCCGGGTTTTCCCCCGGTGCCGGGTTGCACAGCTATGGCGGGAGCCACAAACGCAATCGAAAACGGTCTGAGTGTTCCCGCTTTTCACGATGGCAGTGGGGCCGGTGCGGCGGGAACGCGGGAAGGCTTTGCGGTAGGTGGTGAGGTCTGAATTCATATAGCTGACGGGTATTGTGGGTTATTTGGGCAGGATTGCACCTTGCGTCCCTGTCCGGTCTCGCCGGTCAGGGACGGCAGGTAGAATTAATTGATTTCCCTGCTGCAATTGTCGCAGAATATTTCTCCGTCCACGTTGCACATAGCGTCCACGCCTGCCGCATCCCAGCCTGTTTTCCAGCCTTTGATGGTATCGTGAGCAATACCGTGCCAGTTCTGCTTGGTGCACTGCATGCACAGGCAACTTCCGTCGTTCGTGACGGTGAATAATGCGTATCCGCCTGGCCAAGCGTACCCGGTACGAATTGCCTGTTTCAGTGCTTTGGTGATCTTCAGTCTTTTGGCTAGTGTTGTCATAGTTGTCATGTGACATAGTTGAGGTGGGGAGGCTTGTCAAATTGTTTTTTTAGTTTATTTCACGGGGCGGACTTGGTATCGGTAACCACCGTAGAGGTTGTCTTTACGGTCGCGCACCAGATTGGCCAGGCGTCTGGTCTTTGCGGTCCAAACTACGGTGCCAGTGTGAGTGTCAAAAACTTGATAGTGCATGGGTAAAAGGTCTTTTAAGTTAGGATGGGTGAGAGGTCTTTTAAGTTAGGTGGCAGGTCCAGCCGTCACAGGTGGCAGGTCCAGCCGTCACAGGTGGCAGGTCCAGCCGTCACAGGTGGCAGGTCCAGCCGTCACAGGCGACAGGTCCAGCCGTCACAGGCGGCAGGTCCAGCCGTCACAGGCGACAGGTCCAGCCGTCACAGGCGACAGGTCCAGCCGTCACAGGTGGCAGGTCCAGCCGTCACAGGCGACAGGTCCAGCCGTCACAGGCGACAGGTCCAGCCGTCACAGGTGGCAGGTCCAGCCGTCACAGGTGGCAGGCGACAGAACGGAAAAAGCCTGGCAGGGTTAACCCTGCCAGGCTTGTGATATCACTTTAATTTGCTGCCGCTTTAATTGCCCTGGCTTTAGTGGCACCATGGGGATTAATCCAGATGGACGGTTTCCCCATTTTGGAAAGGCCTGCACAGAGCTTGCACCGTGCGCAGGTCAGACCCTTGGAATCGCTCAAACATTCAAGCGCTTTTTCCGGTTTCACTGGTGAAACGTGGAAAGAGCGATATCCTAGGGAGTCGGCCAAACGGCGGGAATCTTCCGTTTCCGTGCTTGCCATGAAATAATTGGCGTACTCTTTTGCCATGGGATTGACTTTCCAGTCGTGAAAGTATCCGGTCCATCCGTTTGAAACACTCGCAATGGCTTTCACTTTCGCAATGGGAAGGAGCGTCGGGTTCCCGTAGGCTCCAAAGCGTATCTTCCGGCCACTAAAAATGGCAGGATAGTCGCCAGGGAATAGATCAGGGTAGATGCCCCGGTGAAATCCTTTCCAGATCCCTTGTGGAGCCTGGCCTACGTTAACGTAACAACCGTTGCCGGAAGCAAATGGGCACCCCTGGCAGATTGTCAGGGCGTCCGTGCCGTTTTTAACGGCACGGACAGGGTTTTCATTTTCCAATAGAAACCATATTTGCACCATGTCGCCTGTTTTGGCGTTGGTAGTTTTTAACGTCGCAATTGCGACAAATGGGGAACCGTTAACGGCCCCCCGGTGGATTACATAGCCAGTAGGTTTAATCTTTTTCATTTATTTTTTAGGGTTACGGGTTAATGGCGCTTAATCGCACCTTGCAAGCCTGGCAGGGATGACCCTGCCAGGCCTGGCAGGTGGAATCATTTGTTGTGCGTTTCCGCCCACTTACGCAGGCAATCCGCGTGATCCTTGCGCCAGTTGAGTTCGTGCCGGGTCTTGCCCCGGTGCCGGGTTGCACAACTGTGGCGGGAGCCACAAATGCAGCCAAAAACGGTTTGGATCCCGCCGCTTTTAATGATAGCAGTGGGTCCGTTGCGGCGGGAACGCGGGAAGGCTTTACGGTAGGTGAGGAGATCTGAATTCATAGTTGTTTGGTCTTGTTTTGTTTGGTTAGTGGCGCGGATTGCACCTTGCTGCTCCTCCCGGCAGGAGGAGCAGACAGGTGGAATCAGGCGTCAGCGAACGCCACAAGCGTGCTCGCAGAATCGGACGATACCCCAAGCAATTCCCTCACGTTTGTCATCGTCCGGGTATGCAACGATGGCGGCATCGTCTTGATATATGTCGTTGGCAATCCCTTGTGCGTCCATGTCGGCTTTGACGAGAGGCATTGCCTCCCGAATCAGACGCGTACGGAGCCTCCTGCGATTGATCGTAGGGGCAGGGGCAGGGGCAGGGGCAGGGGCAGGGGCAGTGTCGAGTGCTGCCCAGCCCTCGTCGCAGGCTGGAAGGTAATCCCACCCGTATTCCTCTGCAATTATTGCGGCATCAAGTTCAGTTAGTGTTGTCATAGTTGTCAGGTAATATAGTCGAGGTGGGGAGGCTTGTCAAATTGTTTTTTTAGTTTATTTCACCTTGCTGCTCCTCCCGGCAGGAGGAGCAGACAGGTGGAATCAATCTTCCCGCTCCAGGTCATTCCAGAAATTCTCCTCCAAGGTGTGGAGGTAATCCGTGAAGTCACTGCAAAGCAGCGATGTGCTGGACAGGGCGGTCCAACACGCTGTCTCCCATGCCTGGGGAGTTCCTCCGGCACTAGCGGCTAGTGCCGGGATGAGGTACCGGAACGCTGGTTCCGCCACCTGGTCGTCCATCTGCCCCGCGCAGGCGGGGCACGGGGTGGAGTGTCCATAGCTTATGCCCCGGGCGCAAGCCGCCGCTTGCGCCTCCATTAGGGGAGAGTCCCCCTGCCCCAGGGTAGCGGGGCGAGTGGTGGTGGTGGTGGTGGTGGTGGTGGTGGTGGTGGTGGTGGGGATCATGGTAGGGTAACGGGTTGAAATGGCAGAATTGCCACGCCTTAAATTACGCCAGCAAAAGGAGGAAAGGCAAGGGGTTTTTTTAGTTCGTAGGGTTATTTTTCCGCCTTTATTTACCCGTTGAACCGTTGCAATTTATTTGCAATATGAAAGCCAAACCAAGAAATAAACCTGGAAGCGTGCGAACTAGGCTCAAAGCGCTGTCAGAGTCTACTGGTGCATCCCTCAGAAGTGTTGCATCTTGGTACTATAGCGGAGAGTTTAATTTCCATTTGAAACGGTACATTGAAAACAAAGAACGTAGGGAGAGGAGGAAAGCGAAGTGAATTTATCCGCCCCCTCCTTTCCTGACAGAATTGCACCGCTTGCCCTTGGTTCCGTTCTCCACTCGTGGTCTCAACGGTTTAAACCTGTTTTGTTGGACACCGCTTCCAGCGCTTTGACTCAGGTCCAACGGTCAATCTCAACTCTAGCTGATCAGCTAGAATCTTTGGAGGTTCAACTTTCCCTTGAACCGTTCCCAACGGATACCCAGAAAGCTGAACAAGTACGCCTTGCGCAACTCCTTAACTCTCAGGTAGCTACGCTGGAACGCCTAGGCAAACTACATGCAACCTTGACCGCCGTTTCAACCGCCGCATTGGTGCACTCATTCACGCGCCCCGGTTTCCAGGAAAGCCATTCCTCCCCTGACACAACCGCCCGCAGGATCGGTAGTGGCGTTGGCATTATCGACGTTTAAAAACCTGTCAGGTTTACATGATGTACGTTGTCGGAAGTTAACCGCAACGGGTATTCATCTATGGGACCCCTATGGAAATTATAAGCTAGAGATTAAACTTACATTAAGACCGGGGGGTAGTCAAAACCATGGAGTTTGCCCACGCACACCCCAACTACTGTGAATCAGCTACTAACATTTTAGGCTTAATTTGCATACCCCAACTACTGTGAGTCAGTTGCTAACATTTCAGGCTTAATTTGCACACCCCAACTACTGTAAATCAGTCACTAACATTTCAGGCGCAGTTTGCACCCCAACTACTGTGAATCCGCTACTAACATCTTAGGCGCAGTTTGCACCACACCTACAGTGAACCAGCTACTAACATTTCAAGCGGTCTGCCGCCCCAGTAGTCCACAAAAAAACCCGCAGACCTGAATGGTGCTGCGGGTTCGTAATGACTGTCTCTTCGTCGCTTCTCTCCGAAGTACACGCCTAACATCAAAAAGTCAAGTGTTATGATTGCTTTCTAACAACTTTACTTAATATTTTTGCCACTTCGGCACGATCTTCTTTGGTTTCCACCCAGTGGCGGGGTTTCAGAACGCAATGCGTCGAGACGCATCTGGGGTTATACATGGGTATTGGTTTTTGTGTTTTCATAGAATAGGTTCAGTTGGAGGCTCCATCCAAGCAATTGCTTTATCCGTACTTGCCCAGCAATCATAGGCACAGAGTTCCAAATGCGGTTTGCTCAGAGAGAATTTGGAACTTGGGACAATCCAAAAGAATACTTTTCGCCTGCGGGGGGCGGATCGCATTGATTGCCATCCTTGCGTCAGTCTGGCCGCGCAACCTTCCAAGGTCACTTGGTGCGGAGTTGTCTTTTCGTTCTCCCAGTCATCATATGTACGGATAGGTAGATCGAGCGCTGCGGCCATTTGCTTTCTGCTCCAGCCTCGCAGGAGTCTTGTTTTTTTGAAGTTCATAGTTTATGCGTTTTAGCGTTTGCCACCAGTAGCATGTGTAGCATGAGTTGTTTGTCCCGCAGCGGGGGCATCGTTGTTTTTTCATATTTTGTAGCGTCCAGAAATTCGGCACCAGTAGCATATGTAGCGGGATCCCTTTGTCCCGCAGAGCGGGCATCGTTCTTCTTTCATCGTTGTAAGTTTCTCATGGTTTGGTCAATAATTTTATCGGAGAGTCGCGGTAGCCCTTTTTCTTTTAACGCTTTGGCTTTTTCACGAAGCCTTTTACGTTGCGATTCCTTCATAAGCAAAGTGTGTGGGTGATTGTTTTATATTAGGATTCCGGTTTAATACCAGGATTCCGGTTTAATACCAGAAATATCCGGGATATCCAAACCGGGGTGTTTGCATATCACGCTGTTCTGCCTTGCAATCTTTGCTCCGATCCATGGATACCCATAAGTTTTGTTATCGATCACGATCTCACCTGTTTTCCGCATCGCTTCAGCAACAACGGCCCGCAAATGATGCTCGGTGATCCAGAAGATCGAGAATCCCCCATGGTATCGGATATGGTTTAGTATCTCCGTCCTCCGTCCTGCCCGTGTCCTACGGTCGCGGGAAGCAGGACAATTCGCTGGAGCCGACGCCCCGGATGGCGGTAGGTTATTCATGGCGTGGCTCAGTTTGGGCGTTCGACTTGCTTGCAAATCTCGTTCCTCTTGTAACTTGAACCTGCGCGTAATTGCAGAATTTTGTTGAGGCACGGCAGATGATGTCGCGCAGGCGTTTGTTTTCGGCGCACGTTTTACATTTCATTTTGTTGGATTTTTATGGGCTTGCAGATCTGTAGGTAGGAACCTTCCTGTCGCATCAAGAGATCCTTTCCGTGCAACTGGATCAGAGCATCGGTGATTGCTGCCAGTTCCGCGACTGGCACGGGACGTTTGATTTCAAGCAGGACTGAGTAGTTTGGGGGATTCATGGTTTTGATTTCTCCCCGCAGCCTTCACAAAAGATCTCGTAGCCATATCTCCAAGCTCCGTTGGCAGCTTCGACAGCTTCCCGTTCGTCAGCAAACATCATGAGATCGTCATTGATGTCAAACATCGGCTGGAAAGATTTTCCATTGGCCGTGAGCAGCATTACAAAGTAGGGTTTGTCCATGGTAGGGGTGCTTTGGTCCGGTAAGTAAGATCGGACTGTGCATAAATACTATCTGGAGCCGGATCTGCATCGTACCACACTCCTTCCTCAAGGTATTGATCTGGCAAATCAGCAACTTCATCTGTCAAGCATAGCCTCCAGCCATCTTGGATTTGTACTTGTTGCGGGGTCAGGCGCTGTGGATTGTGCCATTTCTTCCCGGGTGGCGGATCAGGAAATTCATTGAAGTCAAACTCCTGCTGTACAAAAGTCGTACTAATCTCCCCAGTACAGGCAGCGTATCCCGCCATGTCCACGTAGTGGTCGGCTTTGCTTGGTGACACTTCCTGCCGTGCTACTTTCATCAGCATCAGCAGCATTCCAACTTCGGTTGCGTTCAGTTCCTTCCCTACGGCCAGCAGACCTTTGTGGCGCAAGCGGACGTTCCAGTAGTCGGCAATGGTAGAGAAGGAGTCCTCTGGAGTCTCGTAGTCGGTGAGTCGGTCGTTGGAGGTCACGTTAATGGTGGCGTTAAGTATGTCAGTTCTGTTCATTTTTTGGGTCTTCCTATACGAAGTATTGCGTCTGGTGCGAGTCCTCTGCGAATTCGATACCGTATTCTCTGGTATTCGCACCGTTGTTCGTAAGTCATGTTCCGTATGCCAACAGGGGCAATCGGAGCATCGAGTGGGATACCTTTCAATTTGCGGTATCGGTCCCGGTGATATTTGCGGCGTTCTTCGGTCATGGTGTGTTGGCTTTGTTGATGGCTGATTGTATTGTAGCCAAAATGGTATCGCTAAAGTCTGCTTTATAGATTTCTATAAACGCCTTTGCTGCTTTGAGTGCGGATAAAAGATCTGGTGCAGCGGCAATTAGATTTGCGTTGGCGACATGGGTCTCGCGTGGGTGGGCACTTCCGAATCCCATCCAAGCTATGGAGGGTTCAATGCGGACACCGTGATCGATAGTCTTTGCAACCCAAGGTCCAGGGGTGTGGTTACTCATGACTCTACCACCTTTCCGCCACCCTTGGTTCCGGATACCCACTTCTTTTTGACGTTTGTGAACGTGCCCCGGTGCAACCGAACGGTAGCTTTGCCGTCGATGTTCATCCCAGTTTCGCAGCCGACAAAGTCGATGGTGTCAATCATTGCAACAACCTGTGGCGTGTTGTAGCTGGCTTTTTGAATCCGTAACCCTGTGATCCCACCAACAATCTTGATGTTGGTCATCACCGCACCAAGGGCTTGATTAAGCTGGACGGACTTGTCGCCATTCCGGTCATTCCAAAACTCGCAGTTCCTGATTGTGACATTTGTCGCTTCCGACCCAACCGTGGAAAGTGCGTCTTCACCAATATTGATAAAGGTAAGCTTGAGGAACCTACACTGGCTGGCTTGTGTTTTGATGCCGCCTGGGACGTTGGATACCCATCCATTGCGAAGCGTGATGCCGTTGACCTTGATGCGAATACCAAGTGCCGTCTCACTTTGCGGATCGTTGGGCTGGCTGATACGCCTGCCGTCAAGGATTGCCCCGTCCAAGTTAATGGTGTACCCAGTAATTGTAGCTTTGCCTTGGAGTGCATCGCGGATGTTTTGGATGCTGGACCAATCAAGGTCGGAGTCTGTAAGGTAGATGCGGGGTGCATCCAGCGGTGGTTTCGGTGCTGTGGGAAGGGCTGGCTTACGCCAGAATAGGAGGGTGTCGAGTAGGCTCATAGTGGGTGTGGGTTTTGGGTTATTTCATTCAAATTTCATTTCTTCAAGTTTGGAAAGCTGCTTCTTCAAAGACGCAATCTTTTTCCGGCGCATTGCTTCTGCTTTCATCACAGCAGACTCATGGGTGATGTGCCAATCGAGACCGTGGAGATATTGTGACATGGTGCCTCTGGCAGTGGGGATCTCCAGCATATCGATGGTCCCCACAACGCGACGAGCTTCTACTTGGTAAATGCCTTTTGTCAAAGCGTATTTTGTAATAAAGACTTTCATTTTGCGTTCAAACGGGCTAAAAGTTTGTGCATCACCTCCCCGGAAAAGGAGCGTGTGTTGGCAGCGGCATCTTTGCGAATCTGATCGTAAAGT
>Ga0209191_1000195_pt1 | contig 49738 bp, 69 predicted proteins | sample S_130626_EF_Meta_FD_187320 | JGI IMG/M metagenome (GOLD analysis project Ga0209191, IMG submission 187320) | Freshwater microbial communities from Lake Simoncouche, Canada to study carbon cycling - S_130626_EF_MetaG (SPAdes) (version 2) | ecosystem: Environmental > Aquatic > Freshwater > Lake ...
CAACTAACTTTACCACAGGTACTTCTGGTTATTTAGACATTAGTACAGTTATCCCTACAGGTGACGGTATTGTTGCTTTAGCAGCACATAATGGATTCTTTATTATCTTCTGTAAACGTAGCATTATAATTTATGCTAATCCTAAAGATCCAGCAACAATGACATTGCAAGATGTTATTAAAGGTGTTGGATGTATTGCTCGTGACTCAGTAGTATCTGTATTTGGTTCAGATCTTTACTTCTTATCTGAGACAGGTGTACAATCTCTTGGTCGTTTGATTCAAGAGAAGTCTATGCCACTACGTGATATCTCAAAGAATGTGCGTGATGATCTTATTGCTAACGTAGGTACAGAAACTTTAAAGAATGTAAAAGCAGTTTACTTTGCAACTGATGCGTTCTATTTGTTGTCGTTACCTTCTACTGGATTTACTTATTGTTTTGATACTCGTGGTATGTTAGAGAATGGTGCAGCAAGAACAACAATCTGGAAGAACATTAATCCTACAGCGTTTCATGTAACAGAAGATAGAAAACTATACGTAGGACAGCCAGGTTACATTGGTAATTATACTGGATATCAGGACAATGGTTCTAGTTATCGCTGGTCTTACTACACTAACTACTTTGACTTTGAACAACCAACAGCTATTAAGATTCTTAAGAAACTTGGTCTAGTTGTTATTGGAGGAGGAAGTCAAATTATCTCTATTAAGTGGGGATTTGACTATACAAATAACTATAACAGTAGTACGATTGCTTTAGATCCTATTGCTGTAGCTGAGTATGGTACTGCTGAATATGGTATTGCAGAATATGCTAATGGTATTGCTTTGGATACTTTGAAGTTTAATGCTTCAGGATCTGGACGAGTATTACAAATTGGATTTGAATCAGATATTAACGGATCTCCGTTGTCTGTTCAAAAAGTAGACGTAGCTATTAAAACAGGAAAGAATATATAATGTCTGATTATTCAAAGTCAACTAACTTCACCAGTAAGGATACTCTTCCTACTGGTAATGCTGGTAAAATTGTTAAGGGTACTGAGTTAGATACTGAGTTTACAGCTATCTCTTCTGCTATTGCATCTAAAGCAGATGTGTCTAGTCCTGCTCTGTTGGGAACACCTACTACACCTACAGCAACTACTGGTTCTAATACAACTCAGATAGCTAATACAGCTTATGTTAAAACTGCTGTTGATGCTCTTGGTACTATTGGTACTATGGCTGCTCAGAATAAAACTGCAGTAGATATTACTGGTGGAACTATCGTAGGTATTACTGACTTAACTGTTGCTGATGGTGGTACAGGTCGTTCTACTCTGACAGATAAAGCAGTTCTTATTGGTGCTGGAACAAGTGCTATTAATTCTGTAGCTCCTGGTACTTCAGGTAATGTACTTAAATCAGATGGAACTAACTGGACTTCTGCAGCTCCTGCTGTAGTAAGAGGATTAGGTCTTGGTGGTGAGACATGGCACAACGTAACTGGTTCTAGAAGTTCAGGAACACCTTACACTAATAACTATAGCTATCCTATTGCTGTATCAGCTACAGGTTCTGCAGCTAACTCAGGTCCAAGTCTACAGATATTAGTAGATGGTATTCAGGTATCAGCATTTAACTGGCAGTTTAACGGAGCTGGTGCTCACTCAGGTGGTTTTACTATTGTTCCTCCAGGCTCAACATATCAATTAAACTTTAATGGATCTGGTATTGATAACTGGGTTGAACTATATTGATTAAAGTACCAGTAGTCAATAGAAGAGACTACATAATGTACTTAGAATTATGTCAAGGTATGTTGTGGTTTCATACAGACATACATAGATGGACACCAGAAGTAAAGAAACAATATTTAAAAGATTTAGATTTACTGCAACACTTAGTAGGTAATCCTCTTGTAGCTTTAGTAGAAGAAGATAATATTAAGTTAGCTAAGTTTGGTAAGTCCATAGGATGGATAAAGATTAATCAACTAAATGTTAATGATAAGAAATATGATGTATACACTAGGAGCGAAACATGGGTAGCATAGTTAATGATGTAGTCGGTTCGATTACAGGGTCAGGTAAAGTATCTGATGCAGCTAATCAAGCTGCAGAACAACAGAGACAAGCAGGTTTAAACGCTGCTAACATCTCTGCATTCCGTCCAGTAGGAATGACTACTAGATTTGGTACGTCTAATTTTACTCGTGAGATTGATCCAGCTACTGGTGTTCCATATATCTCTAGTGCAGGATACACTGCTGCTCCTGAGTTATCTCAGTTACAGAATCAGTTATTTGGTCAATTCAATCCTGCTTATATGCAAGGACAGAACACTTCTGCTCAGTATGCTCCGCTGACAGGTGCTTCTCAAAGTCTATTTAATCTAGGTCAGCAATACTTAGCTCAGTCTCCTGATCAAGCTGCTCAAGATTACATGACATCACAGCAGAACTTACTTGCTCCTCAACGTGAACAACAATTAGCTCAGCTACGTAATCAACAATATCAAACTGGTCGTACTGGTTTAGCTACAGGCGGAACTACTGCAGGTGGTATGCAACAGACTAACCCTGAACTAGCTGCTTACTATAATTCTATTGCTAATCAAAATCTAGGTCTTGCTGCGAATGCTCAACAAGCAGGTCAACAACGTGCTCAGTTTGGTGCTTCATTGTTTGGTACTGGTGCTGGTCTGCTTAACTCACAAGTTAGTGGTCAAGCTGGTGCGTATGCTCCGTTGCAAAATCAATTAGCTTTGTCTGGCACTGTAGAGAATCTATCACAGATGCCTTACAACATGGGTGTACAGCTAGGAACAGCTCAGCAGCCAGGTCAAACTGCAGGTGCAGGTCAATATAACCAAGCATATCAGAATGCTGCTAATACACAATACCAAGGTACTTTACAAGCTCAACAGATGAACAACCAGTTCTTGTCTTCATTGATTGGATCTGCTGCAGGTGCTGCTGGTGGAGGTGCTGGAGGAGCAGGTGCTATGAGTGCTGCTAGTGGTTTTAATCCTTCTGGATTCTCATCTAGTTTAGGTAATCTGTTTGGTAATCCAATGACAGCCTTTAACTATGGTACTAATATTGGCTCACAACAAACTCGTATGTTAGCTGCTCAAGACTTCTAAGGATATATTATGGGACAGAATGTAAACTACCTTCTAGGTAATCAGACTCAGACATTAGGTGCTGATCCTGAGCAATATCGTCAGCAACTAATACAGCAAGAACAAGCTCGTATCGCTGCAATGCCAGCACAGAATCAACTAGGTGCTACCATTGGTGGACTACTTGGTCGTGGTATTGGTAACGTAGCTTCAGGCAATAACTTCTTTGAAGTAACTAATCCTGTACTACAGAAGCTAACTAAGATACAAGATATCTATACTACATCTATGAAAGATTCAGATCCTAATGATCCTATGTCTTTCTATACTACACTACAAAAGAACTTCGCTTCTGCTGGTCTAGGTCAACAAGCTCTGATGGCTGCTACAGAAGCAAGTAAGTTTAAAGGTGTTGATATTAAGAATAAGAAAGATCTTACTGAACTTTACACTGCTAATCCAGGTGAGTTGGATAATGCTATTCAACGTGCTACTGAGTCTAAAGATGAGAAAGCTATTGCAAATCTCACTACTCTTAAAACAACTATTGAGAAGAAACGTGGTCTTGACTTGGCTAAAGAGCAAGCTCAGATTGAACTTTATGGTGCTCAGTCTGCACAGGCTCGTGCTGCTGCTCAGAAATACTCAGAAGAAATTGCATCAGGTAAATACGACTTTAAAGTTATTGCACAGAACGGTGTTACTCCTTCACACATTGTTATCATTGATAAGAAGACTGGTGAAGAAAGAGTTAAGCCTTTGTCTGAGAGTTTAATCCAAACTCCTCCTGGTACTCCTGCTGCACCTGCACAACCTCCTGGTGGACCTTGGAAGGTAGTAACTCCTACTCCTGTACCTGGAGCTAAGTAATGGCTCAATACACTGTTCAAACCCCAGACGGTAACACAATTACTCTCGAAGGTCCTGAAGGTGCTACTGATGCTCAAGTAATAGCTAAAGCTCAAGAACTCTACAAGCCTACATACAGCACAGGAGATATTGTCACTCGTGGTTTAGAGAGAGGTATTACTTCGTCTATGCGTGGTCTAGCTCAGATTACTGGTGCAGATCAAGCAGTGCCTACTGCTGAGTCTTATGACATCATGGGCAACATTACGTCTAATGCACCAGTACAGGGTATAGCAAACCCAGCAGACATAGATAGGCAGAAGCAAGCAGAGCTAGAGTTCATGCGTAAGCAGTCTCCAGTTACAGCGTATGCTTCTCAGATAGCTGGTAATATTCTTGATCCAGTTAACTTACTTCCTATTGGTCGTATTGCTACGATAGGACAAGGTGTAAAGAACCTGGCTATTGCTGGTGGTATTGGTGGTGTATTAGAACCAGTATATGAAGGTGATTCTAGACTTCTTAATACAGCCACAGGAGTGGGCTTTGGAGGATTTTTAGGAGCAGGTGCAGGGGCTATAGCACAACGCTTTGGAAAACCTCTCATAGAGGCTCTAACACCTGCTGCTGAGGAAGCTCAACGTAAGGCTGGTGTACCATATATTCTAGGAGGTACTGGTAGAGACAATGCTGTATTCCCTGATGGTATCTCAGAAGTAGGTCAAGCTGCTCAGGCAGTACCTAAGTCACTGCAAGATAACATTGCTCCTTGGATGCAGAACATTGCTGATGCAGAGACACGTACTAGAATTGAAACAGATATTACTAATGGTGATTATCGTTCTTTCTTTACTGAGTCTCCTTTCAGGATGGCTGATTCTCCATCATTCAGAATTGAAGAAGCTTTCAGTGCAAACAATCCACTACGTCAACAGAATTTAGAGGCTTATCTGAAGACTGGCTACAAAGCTGAAGATCCAGAACAACTACTTACTCGTATTGCTGCAGCTAACAAGGCTGGTATCGGTGCAGAGTTAGACACAGTACCTATTAATATCCCTGCAGATTCTGCTGTTAACTTCTTATTGAATCGTAAGGTTCAAGAGATTGGTGGTCGTGACTTAATGACTGCGTATATACCACAACTACAACGTGGTGTAGATATGATCAAGAATATTGATGAGTTATTCCTTAATGGTCGTGCTGCAGGTATGACAGATGCAGAGATCGCTGCTGTATTTAAAAAGGATTTTGATGAAGTCAAACCACTGCTCTTCTCAGCAATCGGAAACGTATCCAATATTGGTCGTGCTCTACAAGCAGCTAAAGCACAGAAGCGAGTTATTGGTTCTACTGAAGAGATTATCAAAGGACTCAGTAAGAACGGTGGACAAGAACTAAACGATATCTTAGCTCTTAAAGATGCAGTATCCATGATTAAGAATGCTCCTGGTACTAGCTTTGATAAGAATGCTTCTATTGCTAGTCTTACTAAAGACATGGTTAAGCAGCCTAACTGGAAAGATAAATTTGGTGAGTATGTAGTCAATGCTTATATCTCTGGTCTTGCTACTCCTGCAGTTAATGCTGCTTCTGGTATTGCTAAGCTAGGACTACTGAGTGCAGAGCGTATCATTCAAGCTGCTACTCCAGGAAGTAAAGTAACTCTTGGTGAAGTTATTCCTGCATTCAGAGGAATGATGGACGGTGTATTAGAAGGTGCTTACTTTGCTAAAGAAGGATTCTTAAAAGGTAGTCCACTTGATGCAGCTATGCCTGAGATCAAAGGTGCTATCGGTATGCAAACTGGTGCGTCTAAGATTGAGAAAGTTTTAGGTCAAGTAGTTCGTACACCTGGTCGTGTTGGTGTAGGTACTGACGAGTTCTTCAAGGCTATCTTCCGTAAGATGGAGTTCAATGCTCAAGCTGCACGTCTCGCTAATACTGGTAAGTATGGAGATTCAGAGACAGTATATAACTTACTACGTAATGTAAATACTAAGGCTGCTGACTGGAGAGACAACGTACTTAAAGCACCAGGCTTAGCTAATATGTCTGATGCAACTCGTATGCAGTTAATCAAGGACGTAGGCGACTTTGCTAAAGCTGCTACATTCCAGCAAGATCTAGGTAAGTTTGGTCAAAACGTATTACGATTCAGATCACAGCATCCAGAGATGGCATGGGTAGTTCCATTCGTTAAGACTCCTATCAACATTATGAAGGATGCATTGTCTTATACCCCATTGGGTGTGTTCTCTAAGAACCTTCCTACTGATGTTAAGATTGCTCGTACTGCTATTGGTGTTGGTATTACTACTGCAGTAGCTCAAGCAATTGGCTCTAATAATCTTACAGGTAGTTATCCTAAAGATGCAGACAAACGTAATGCTATGATTGCTGCAGGTCTTCCTGAATATAGCATGAAGATTGGTGATACATGGTATTCATATGCACGTATCGAACCTCTTGCTACTATCATGGGTTCTTCTGCTGACGGTATTAACGCAGTGCGTAACTACTACAGTAAGAATCCTTTAGACCGTAAGCTTAAAGATTTAACATTAGACGTAGTTGGTGGTATCACTAAGAACATTGCATCAAAGACATTCTTAGAAGGTATCTCTGGTGTACTACAAGCTATCCATGATCCTGCTCGTTACGGTGGTAGCTTCATTAACAGCTTTGCTGGTCTATTAGTTCCGTCATTCGTAGCTGCTCCTGCTCGTTCTTCAGATCCTAACATGCGTGTAGTAACTAACTTTGGTGAAGCAGTACAGAATCGTATGCCTAATCTAGGTCAAGACTTTGCTAGAAAAAACCTACCTGCTCAGTCTATGATTTATGGCGGTCAGCGTCCTAATCCATCTTATGGTCCTGCTGCATTCACTGGTATTCAGACTGCACCTGCTGCACAGAATGAGATACAGAAAGAAGCTGCTCGTATAAAAGTAGACTATAACCTGCCAAGTAAAACTTTAAAAGGTGTTGAGCTAGAAGGAAAAGATCAAGCTAACTATCAAGCCTTATCTAGTCAATATGCTGATATGATTCTTCCTTCAGTAATATCTTCTCCTGGTTATCAATCTGCTCCTGATTCTTTAAAGAAAGTTATCTTTGAAAAAGCAATGCAGAAAGCCAGAGCTGCTGCTACTAACATTCTCTTCGGGGAAAAGATGAAAGACCCTGAATTTCAACAGCAATACATACACAATAAATTAAAACAAAAAGGTGTGGAAGAGTAATGATATATGACAGATCCCTATGGAATAGCAGAAGGAGCAAAAGCCCTTAGTAATAGTATTGATAGTGGTCGAGAGGCTGCTAACAAGCTATCTAAAAGCATTGAAGGAATACAACAAGACGCAGCAGATGTAGCACAGCGTCAAGCTACAGAGAGACGTAGAGCAGCGAGAGAAGTAGAGTTTAAGAAACAAACAGCTTTGATTAGAGCGTTGGAAGACTGGAACAAAAAGAAACAAATCAGTGACCAGGAAGCAAAGCTAAAGATAGACTTCATTAAAAAGCACGGTGCTAAAGAGTGGGAAACATTACTTAAGATTAAGTTGGATATAGAGAAAATGGAACAACAAAATAGAGAACAATATCAGCATGATATGAAAGCTGTTAGACGAGTACAGTTTTATTGCTTCGCTGCTGCTGCAGTTATAGCTTGGTATTTAACTTGGGGTTATAAAATCTAGGAGTAATTATGTTTGGAATAGATGACATCATTGGAGTAGGAATGAAGCTGGTTGATAAGCTGATTCCTGACCCTGCACAGAAAGCACAAGCACAACTGGACCTAGCTAAGTTAGCTCAGGAAGGTAGACTTGCTGACATACAAGCAGACATGAATGAGCAGAACAATGTCTCAGATCGCTGGAAAGCGGACATGACCTCTGACTCCTGGTTGTCTAAGAACATAAGACCTATGGCTCTGATAGCTATTCTTGGTGGGTACTTTGTGTTTGCTATGATGTCAGCTTTTGGATTGAATGCTAACGAGAGTTACGTAACTTTGCTCGGAAATTGGGGCATGCTCGTTTTTGGTGCATATTTCGGATCACGTACCCTGGAGAAGGTTACAGAATTAAGGAACAGAAATAAATGAACCTAAGTGAACACTTTACTCTAGAGGAGTTGACTGCTACTTCTCACAGAGAGTTTGACAATACACCTAAAGCAAATGAACTAGCTAATCTAATGCGAGTAGCAGCTTTGCTTGAGCAGGTTAAGACTTTATTGGGTGGTAAGCCTGTTATGATTAACTCTGGCTTTAGATCTAAACAAGTGAATGATTCTGTTGGATCTAAGGATACTAGTCAGCATAGACTAGGTTGTGCTGCAGATATAAGAGTACCAGGAATGACCCCTAAAGAGGTCGTAGAGGCTATCATGGCTTCTGATATACCCTACGATCAACTCATTAAAGAATTCGACTCCTGGACTCATATAAGCGTTCCTAATACTATTAACGATAAACCAAGAAGACAAGCCCTCATCATTGATAAACAAGGGACTCGTCTTTACTCTTAGTTAAAGTCTACACCGTCCTTGATAAATGATATCATGAGACGGACAATACCGAAGTCAAGCACTAAGTGGGTAGCATCATCTTCAGGTATGTTAACATACTCAAAGCCTAGCATAAATCCCATAATAAAATGTAGTTCTACTATCATATCTTTTCCTTTTAGATTTCACAACCACCAGCAGTGCAGCTCAACATCTGAGCACCTTCGACATTATCGTCATACTCCTTGAAGTTCTCCCAGTTTACTGTCTCTGGTACTAGCAACTTCAATCGGTTGTAAGTCTCTTCATCACACTCCTCATAAGGTGCTTGCTTGTATGTTCCACCATCCATAGGTAGGAATGATACACCAGTTACCTCATCAAAGTGCTTAAATGTCCAAGCCCCTACTTCCATCCATTCCTTCTCTAATACAGAGATAGTTACTGAAGGCTTATGCTCACAGTAATGACGCTGGAAAATCAACCACAACTTCAAGTGCTGTACTGCTGTTAAGTCTTCACGTAACAAACCACCTTCTGCTACTGCTACAGGGAAACTAAATACTGTAGTAGACTCTGGCTTCATTACACAAGGCTCTGCTACAAACCCTGCTTGAATCATAAACTGTGTCAGTGGATCTTTGTTATCAGCTCGCACACGTCGTATATAATACTTACTATGCTGAGGATGAATACCACTAGCAGTACTACACAACTGAGATACAGTACCTTCAGGCTTAACTGCGGTAACTGCAACGGACTGGTTAATACCAATAGCGTCAGCATAGAAAGCGTTAGTGTTGACAGCCAAATCACGTAAAGCCTCCAATCGTTTAGGTAAGTCTACATCATCAGGGTTATTCAATAATACATTGTCACAGATACCAGTCATTGATACACCAAGCAATGCTTCTTCTTCTGTGTTCTTCTGCCATATCTTACGCAAGTAAGGGAAGTCTGTTAACGATGCTTGAAATGTTCCAAGGATTGTAGCAAGACGAATCTTATTGCTGATGCTATCGATAGTATCATCAGAGCGAATGATGCAAGAAGACAGATTACAGAACTGGTAAGGACGTAGAATGATTTCACTACATGGGTTTGTTCCGAATTCATAAGTCGCATCACGTCGTCCATTCTTAGCAGCTTGCCTCTGAGAAGCATCACGATTGAAGATACCACGTTCTCCTGAATGTGACTCATAAATAGAACTCCACTCTCTCATGAACTGTCCAATAGATGGAGTCTCTTCATACGTAGCTGAGTTATTAGCTAACGCACGTTGAGCTTGTCCATCCCACCAATTACCTGCCTTAGCATGAGCCATCTTATCATCTGATAAATCTGACAAACTAATCATTGCTGACCGTCTGACTCCACCCACAACAACAACTTCCCCGATTTTGCAGAGAATATCATGACACTCGAGGGAAGTGAGACGGCGACCTGCTGCACCTTTAAACTTGGCGACACAAAACTTATAAAGTTCTTCCAAAGGTCCTGGTCCAGATGCTCGTCCACCGAATGTCTTAAGACGTGCTCCTGCAGGACGAACTCGTGATACGTCGAACTTTGGAATCTCGCCAGCGTAGAGAAGAGCCAAGAGCTGTCGAAGTGATTTCGCCCATCCCTCTTTAGAATCCGAAACAACAATAGAACTCTTACTATCAAACAACTGCTCTGGCACTTCAGGTAATTTCTTAACATACTGTTGCTCCACTGAGAAACCAACACCAGTGCCACAGAGAAGGATATACATCGCTTCATCAAAGGCTTTAGGGTCATCGATAGGAAGATAAGAACAATTGAATGCAGCCACGTTCTGACGCTCTAACGCAGGACCTGCTGTCATTACTGCTCTCATACTAGGTACTACATCTAAGCCTACTACTGCTTGCTCTAGCTCTACACGTAACTCTTTAGTCAACGTGTAGTTCTGCTTAGTAGCTAAGTGCTTCTCCATAAAATCAAAGTATCGTGCTACTGTTTCATTCCAGTGTTCACGACGACCCTTATCATCTAGGTAACGACTGTATCGTGACTTAGCGATGAAGGTATTGTAAGGTGTCATGCTGTATGCTGTCATTCGTCTTCATTCCAATCTACTTCTTTAAGAAGTCTTGTATAATTATTCTCTATAATATCACCGAAGGTTTCAACTAAATCTTCTGAAGCCACATCTAGCAGCTCCAGAAGAATGACTTCATCTAAACTCTTCAACCGTTCTTTTAACTCTGGCAGTGTAAGAGTATTCACTGTTTACTTCTTCGTCTTCTTAGTTGCTGGTACTGATTTAGATTCCATGCACTTCTCAGCAAAGTCGATAGCTTTCTGAGTAGCTTCCAACAATGCACGTAATTGCTTAAGTGAATCTGCTGGTTTGTAATCTGATACCCACAACTGTGTTGACTCACGTAGTCCAGTTTGTAATGTAAGATCTACCCACCAATCAGTAGCATCTTTGAATGCACCATCTACATTAACGAATGAGTTCTCACCTGGGAAGAACTTATTAAAGTTAACCTTGCTCTTTGCGTTTGTTTTATCACCAATCATCATAGCCCTTTTCAATTGTTTTAATAAACCGTCAGATACTTTCTGCTTACATATATTATACACTAGTTACTCCCAGTTGTCAATCATACGTTGCAGATACCACTGTGCTTTCTTCAGGTCTTCTACTCCGTTCTTGTGCTTCCATCGCCACAGGTACTTGATAGCGTTGCCAGTACACATAGCTTCCATTCCATCTAAATCTTTCACCACCTGTGCAATAGCATCGATACATTCTATGTCTCCTTGTGTATAGTGTGCAGGAGAGTTAACCATATCTTTATCGTCTGCCATTGTAACCTTCTGTAATCCTTTAAAGTAATCCTCTAGATTATATTCTTTTGTATAAGGAGGAGGACATACTGTAGTACCAGGAAAATCTCTGTAGCTCCAGTCAATCATAGATACCTCTTCTTAAGAAAGTCTAGAGACACAAACATCTCATCAAAGCAACCATCATTCACCTCGTGTAACACTACGATACCTCGCCAGTAGTGATTACCTTGAGCACCCATGTACCCTTCGTCATGTTCATAACAACTACCAGCTATGATAGACGTAAGAGTTTTGCCGTCTGCTCTAATAGCGTAAGCAACTTGTCTACCTTGTTGATGCCCCACCACACACGATTGGTGTTTCTTAGAGATAATGGCTGCTGCCGATCCAACAGGGCGATTAAGTGCTCCCGCAGTAACGTAATGGGCATATAGAACACCATCAATAATGACAGGCTGCTCAAACGGTAAAACTTCCCAACCAGCTTTAGCATATCCTAGATCCTCTATTGATATAGTTCCATCAAGCATTGAATCGTTCTCTATTGCACGATCTATTCTATGCTCATGATTACCTAATGTTAACACCATGCGTGGCTTGTATACCTTATCCTTGTTCTTACGCTGTCGCTCCTGGAGATTACGTAGTGGCTTGAGTAAGGTATCCATTGCTGCTTGTGTTGCCTGTATGTCATGCTTATATCTTCTACCTTCAAATGATTTCTTTCCCTTATCGTAACTGGAGAGACTTGGCATGTCCGCAAAATCGCCAATGTTAATAATAACATCAGGACGTTTCTTAACAATGTAGTTTCCAATCGCTTCAAGGAATGAGTAATCATGATCTGGTTTTACTTGTACATCAGGGATTACTAGATGGGTCGTCAAAGTAAGTACCTCCGATTTGATATCCATATAGTGCAGACAACGCACGATTAAATACTGCAGTTACTTCGTAATGATTAGAACCATCAGGTAGATTCGTATTAACTACAACTACTGTACCGTCAGGCTCATGCTCATACTCTGCTAATGTAATATTGATTCTCATTATTTTCCTTTCACTAGTAGAAGTACATCTACCTGGTGTTTTAAATCGTTAACCTTCTGTATTAAATCAAAGAAGTGATCTGCATCAACTAACGCTAGTGGCTTACTGTTATTCTGTTTTAAGATAACTAGTGGCTCAACTAATCCATGTGTCTTTGCTTGCTCATAATCTTTGTATACTGCAATAGCTGCACGATTCTTGCACTCAACTGTGTAGTTAAATAGCGACCTAGCCAGAGGACTGAGTTGCACATCTTCTCCACCCGCTCCCATGCTCGTTGACCGTACATCATCTTGGTGTAACGTAGGAAATCGGTTGAGTATCTGATCCCTTGTCCACTGCTGCAGCTTTCTTCCTTTTGCTTTTGCTGACTGGGGTTTCAACTTTAATTACCTTTCGTTTCACTATCATTTGCTTAGGGATTGTGATACTGTTATTACACATACCGTCTGTGATTGTACCTGCTAGTTCAATCTGTTGTTCATCTTCGTAGACAACGAAGCCAACAGTCTTACAATGCAAGTCTTCTCGCTTAGGTTCATGCCACTCTCCCTGTGCCAATGCATCTAACCATTCAACTAAAACTAGACTGGAGGATGCCACATTTGGTTTGCTTTTCTTCGTATCCACAATAGCTGACCGTTCTCCAAGACTCGCTTGTCGTCCCCTTCGTAGGCTTGTAGTATAGCAAGATACATTTCCTTTTCGTCTTTGCATTCTTTAAGTAGCCTTTCCGCTTTAACTGGTCCAATGCCCTTGATACCGATGATATTGTCAACTCGATCTCCCACTAGCATTTGTTTATAAAAGTTCTTGATGCCTTGTTCTTCTTCAATAAAGTAGAATTCATTCTTGACAAAGTTGAAGTGATCTCCTCGGAGCATATCTAAATCTTTATCAATAGAACAAATACAGTACTCACCAACCTGATGCTCATATGCTGCGATACCAATAGCATCATCTGCTTCTTGGTCTTCAATCATAGTAAAGCTCCAGGCTTTCTGCATGTAGTCTCTCAGTACTTGGTAATGCTTAGGCTTTGGTGCTTTACGATTACCCTTGTAAGGTGCAGTAATAGCTATGTCATTCCTAAAATTATTCTTACCAGTTAAGTAACCTTGATACTCATTGAAGTTATTGTAGAGCAGCATGTCTTCTAAGAACTCACTACATCTAGCTAACGCAATTGACTCTGATTCTTCTTCAGAACTAAAGCCAATGCGATAGACTAGTATGTCCCCATCAATCAGGGCTTTAAACATTAAAGAGCTTCTTCTTCCAAGTCAGCTAAGTTAACACCTTCAGGTTTGTACTCAATCAATTCCTTGATGATGAGCTTGCTAACACCTACTCCAACACCTTTCTTACCCTGGAAGTTGTAGTCATATGGCTTGATCAAAGCTACTGCCTTAGATCCATTAGCAACCTTAGACTTGATCAAGTTACCTTGCTCATCTACTGCAGTGATAGGATAGAGCTTGCTCTTAGCAGTGATGTAGAATCCTTGGTCTGGTTTCTTGGCATCGTTCTTTACGTTGATACCCATGTCCATCAAAGTCTTAACTGCATCCTTACTTAGATTGCTCAAGTCTACTTGATACTTTCCTGATAACTTGTTTGGCTCATCAAGAGCAGCCCAGAAAATGTCAGCTTGAATCGGTAAAGGTTTAGTTTGTTCCATTTGTATTTCTCCTATTTAGTTTTACTACACATATATTATACCACGTTTTAATGAATCTGTCTACTGCTTTCACTATCTAATTCTTGTTCATACCTTAATACTTCCAGGGATCTTTCTAGTAATTCAATTGCTATCTCGTTACTTAAATGTGTATACACTACAAGGTGGTCGTTATCATTACCTAGTACAACCATTGGATCTACGTGACCAGGTATTCCTTCTACCTTCATGGTGCAAAGTCCGCATCTTTAATTGCTTGAATGTAAACTTCCATTGACTTTAATTCATTCAGTGTATCAAGAAGTTCTGTTTTAATTTCAACTACAGTTTCTCCTTTACGAAGCTTCTGTAATACTAAATCTTTTATATCATCCATCAATGGGTTTCCTTCCATGAGTTACCTACTTTATATTCACCAGCTAGAGGACAACGCATTTGTAGTTCCTTACCTGCTAACTCAATAGCTTTAGTTCCTAACTTACCTGCTTCCTCTGCTCTGCTTTCTTCTACTTCAATCTGCCATTCGTCATGCACATTAGCTACAAACTTGTAGTCAATCTTAGCCCTACGTAGTTCATCATTCAAGATAACTAACGCTTGCTTCATGACAATCGCACCCGCACTCTGGAGTAAGCTGTTAAGTGCTGCGTGGTCAGACCTAATCTGTATTCTACGTCCATCAATACCGAGTATCGACATCTTGTCTGCAACGATACGACTGACTTTTTCTCTAAGTGCTTTAAGCGAGGGAGTGTTCTTAAGAAAATCAGACTTAAGCTTTTGTCCTTCTTTCGCTGAACCGCCAACAATCTTCCCGATCTTGGCATCCCCTGCACCATACAGGAATGCATAAATAAACGTCTTCGCTTGGTTGCGTGTCTCAAGTCCAGCAGCCTTTTGATTTGCTGTATGGATGTCACCTGAAACGACTTCGCTTGTATACGCATCATCTCTCATATAGTGAGCAAGCATTCTCAACTCCAATCCTGAAGCATCGATACCTACTAACTTATATCCCTTGTCTACAATCCATAGATCCCTACAGTCTTCTCCGTAGGGGCTTCCACTATTTGGTACTTGTGCCATGTTAGGCGACATGTGCGTCATTCGTCCTGTGACTGCACCATTAGTAATCACCTTACCATGTACTCTACCATCACTACCTAATGCCTTCAGCCACGATTCTATTTGAGCTACTCTCTTCTGGAGCATTAGATACTCATTGATCGCTTTAGCTTCAGGTATATCTAAGCCTTCGAGCGTCCCTTCGTCGACGATTGGCTGCCCTGTTTCTGTGAACCTGTCTGGTTTCCAGCCTTTCTCGATGAGCCTTTCTCCAATTTGCTTGCGACTGCCTGGGTTGAAGACTTCGACTTTTGCTTTGAGGGGCTTGCCTGTTTTCTCGGAGATACGCTCAATGGTTTTGGTAGGAAAAATGCTTTGCATCTGGACTTCAATAGCAGATAACTTACTCTGCAATTCAGACAAAAGAATTGTAGCTTTCTTTTCATCCAACTTAAAACCGTTTCGTTCTTGCTTTGCGATGATCGCCTGGACTTTGTGCTCAAGATCAATACTCCTTTGGTCAAACTTCTGTTGTTTAAGTTCTAATACTAAATGCTTGTACAGCTTCTCTGTTACTAGTGTATCTTGGATACAGTACTTCTCCATCTCTGGTGTCAGTCCACCATCCCAGTCACTGAAGTCATCTTTAGGAAACCCTAATCGTTGACCCCAGGCTGCAAGACTATGTCCCCCTTCGAGGCTTGGACTTAGTAGTCTGCTTAACACGAGCGTATCGCACACTTGGCTCGGCTTCATCGTAACTTTCCAAGTCTCTCTCAGTACTGGGGCATCGAAGCAGATTCCGTTGTGCATGATAATCAAATCGCAGTTGTCCAAATACTTTTGTAATCCGTTTGCTTCCTTCCATGATACGACTGCTCCTGTCTCAATGTCTCTAGTAACTGCTAACCAAATCTTATTGTGTTGACTGTTCGTCTCTATGTCCAGTACTACCTTCATTTAATTTCCTCAGTCGTTTAATTGCTTCTTGAATTAAGCCACACTCTTTAGCTGCGTAAGGATTACCATAACGCTGATCTAATGCTTCAATCAATTCTTCAGTTGTCATCTCTTCTTGTTTCCATTTCCATAAGTTGTTCCAATTAGGTAAGTGCAGTGGTGGACACATCCATACCATTACGAGTTTCTCCAGTACCTATCTTTAGGATTAGCTAACATCGACTTGAGCAGTTCATCCACTGAAGTAAACCATTGAGTAACTCTCATGCCTTCCTTAGTAATAATATCAAAGCTCATTCCACTACTCCTTGTTTAACTCTCCAGGGATACTTATCTTCTATCCAAAAGCAACGCATGTCTCCGTCTTTAGTTGATAAGAACCCTCTCCATACTGCATGCTTAGTACTAAAGTCATTGCATGTAAGTCCTTGAATATCAAGGTAAATTCCTTTAACTGTCCATCCAAGTACGAACACTGCACAATATTTAAGCAGACTTCTTAAGTACTGGTTTCTTATTAACGATAGGATCTTCAATGATAGTTACCTTCTTGCTTTCAGTTATTTGTTTATCCATTAACAAGGACTGTACCTGTATCTCTAACTTCTGAACTTTCAATGATAAGTCATTGACTAATGCTATTACTTTAGGTAGTTGAATCAAACCCATTATATAATTCCCCGTGTGTGTAGTGCGTTTATAATATAAAGCATGATGCCTAAGAAGTACATCACTGCAGCCACTAATTCAACTAAGACTAGTGGTGCATCCTGCTGCAATATACCTGCTAAAGTCCACAATGATGACCCAATCAACCCAAAGAATAGATTCAAAGGATACACATTGAAACTTGTCAGACCAATTCCAATCAGGCATAGGGTAGTTCCTAACCATTTTGTTAGTAGCAGACTGTGCTTGTTGGGCATATTGTACATGTAACTATCTTTGTTCCGTTAACGATTGTAGTAGTGGTGCAAGCCATACTAATATTATACACCATAATCAGTGTTACTGCAAGTAAAATCTTCTTCATAAACTATTCTCCTCTGGTGGTAATTCATTCATACGTCCTGTGTTGCGTGAGTATAACAACCTACATGCTAACCCTGTCAGTCCACTGAAACGATTCTTCAGTACACGAACATAGGTAGTGTTACGCTCATTAGGATCTTCATGCTGTCCGTTACGCTCTAGACCAATCACCATGTCACTTAACTGTGCGATACTACCTGACCCACGCAGTTGTGCTAACGAAGTCGCAGCACCCTCCTCATGCCCCTTAGATTCAGGACGCTTAAGGTGTGACACCACGAACAAACTAATCCCTGTCTCTTGCACAAGCATGCGAAGCTTAGTCATGATCTCATCAATTGCTTTACGCTCATCACCTGATTCCTGAGCAGACACAATGATACTTACATGATCCACGAATACATACTTGCAAGCAAGTCCCCTAGCCATAAACCTAACCCGATTGATAATGTTATCAACAGAAGTACTGCCGAAATGATCAAAAAGAAACAGTCTATCAGTACCAAGAGTACGATTAAACGAGTCCAAAAGTTCTTCATCTGTAACCTCACAATCAGGTAAGTGTAATGGTTTATTTGCAGCCAATGCCATCAAGCTTTTAGCAGTTTTCTTTACTGATTCTTCCAAGAACATTAGACCAATGTTATCCTCTGTCTTAGATAGAATCTGCCACACAATCTCTCGCAGGAATTGAGATTTACCTAGTCCTGATCCTGCCGTTACTGTAACAAGTTCTCCGAAACGGATTCCGTATGTCAGATCATTGATACCATGATACGGATACATTACCTCAGCCTTCTCCTCTGCTTGATTAACCATCTCCCACAAGCTAGACCCTGAGACAATCCCATCAGGAACATACTTCTCTGCGTCCCACCAAGTCTCTACGAATTCCTTGTTCAATCCCTTGCTTAGGTAATCACATGCGTCCTTCAGTCCTTCCTTCTTAGGCTTGAAAATGTGTGCCTTAGCTCCGAAGAGTTCAGCCACTTCCTTAGATGCTTCCTTGCCAGGCTCATCATTATCAAAGCAGATAACAATCTTCTCGAATGAATCAAGATACTCATAGCTTGCTCGACAATCCTTCAGTGCAGACTGAGCCCCATTACGGATAGACACTACAGGAAACCTAGACCCTGTTAGTTGGAATACTGCTAGTGCGTCAAACTCACCCTCAGTAATCGTAATAGCTCGTCCACCAGGGGTAAACTTAGACTGCCCGAATAGTGTTGCATGCTTCCAATCACCTTGGATACTGAATGTCTTCTCCTCCATTGACCGTACCTTGGCTGCAATTACTTTGCCATCTGCATCAGCATAGGGAAAGTAGTAGTTCTTACCATCAGAACCTGCACCGAAGTGGTGCATAGTAGACAATGAGATACCACGATCTACTACATGTACTGCTTCAACATCTCGTAATGCCTCTGTAAAGCTCATAGAACCTTCCTGTTGCGTTTGTTTAAAGGAGGTGATACCTAGCCCTTCCAAGTCTTCTAGCGTTGCTCTTGGTGCTTTCTCGTAAGTCTTACAGACATAGCAGAATGTATGACCATCATCGAATAAAGCATTCCCATCACTTGACCCACACTTAGGACACTCAATATGCTTAAGGAATATTGAATCATTCGTCTTCATACTAACTTCCCATCATAGGTTCTTAGTGCAGGGTTTAAGTATCCCTTCCTTGCCTTCTCTAATGCTTCCTTCTTCTCTACCTCCAAGTAATCATAGATATCTGTCATGACACTATCGATTCCGTATTGTGAAATGTAGTAGACAATCTCACCTAGTGCAAAATGGTAGTGTGCTTGCTCCTGGTCTTGATCATAATTTACACAGCTCATCTTCTTAATTCCTTCTTAGTTAACTATATAGAAAACAATAATAATATAAAACTACTTAAGACTACTTAGTAAACTACGTAGTAAAGTATACAGTATACTTACCTCTTTGTCAATAGCTTTTACTTTTTCTTTTACATTTTTATTCGTCATAATTTTCTTCCTCTTCCGTTGTCTCTTCGGATTCGTCTCCATCGTATAGGTCATACCGTTCCTCTGACAATAGATCATCCTTGATTGTGCTATAGCACTTATTACACATGTCCAAGAATTCCCCTGTAGTGGCACTTTTACGAGTTGACTCAAAATCACTTAACGCTCTATCGCAACAATAACATCTCATTTTATAGCTCCTAATATTGTACCACGTTTAGACGATTCCGTCACCTAAAATCTTATATGCCCAACTGTAGCTTTTATCCTTCTTTGTCTCTCTAATCATCTTAATTGTCTCTATCCGTAGACATCTATCAAGATTAGCAAACTTAAGAGCCTCCTCCTTATAACCAAATATTCTAACAACGCTCCCATCTATATCAATTATCTTATATAGCTTCTTCATTACAGATACCCTCCAAAGTAAGCAAGTAATACTTGAATGCTAAAGTATACCACAGTAAACACTAATACACCAGTAATAAAATATTTATCAATCATCATGCCAATCATCCTCATCAATAAAATCTGATTCATCAAGAGCACACTCCAACTCTTCTAGCTCCTCCTCCGTCAACTCTTCATCATCTGGTTCATAATACTTATCATTATTGTATCCTGCGTCATATCGATTCATGGTTTACTCCTCCGCTTGGGGTTTATTGATTCGCTTATAGTACTTACGTATCAGTCTATTAGCTTCTTTAATCTCTGCATGCATTACGTCTACTCCGTCCCATCTATCGTCTTCTATATACGTCTCTATCGATTCAGTTAAGCGAGACAACAGATCTACAGTATACGCTAAGTCTAAGTTATTCATTTTCAAATCCTTCTCTTAATTGATCACACATATCTACTATGCCAGAAAAACAAGTAGGACACAAACTAAAATATAACATTCCAATATATCCATCAATTCCTCCCTCACCATCTAATGAGAAATCACACAAGCATATATTACACTTACTTAAACTATTGTCTTCCATTCTCTAGTCCTTTCTGATAGTACAATGTAATCGCTCCAATCAGTCTCACATCCTTTGCGACGATAGGCAACAATGCTTTCTCTATCATCATCCAGGGTAAAGTTAATCTCCCACCTACGCAAGGCATAAAACCAGTCTCGCTCCTCTTTAATCTCATCATCAAAATTATTCCACAGTATATCCGCACATCTCTTTAAGTGATTGATTGTACTCATCATTTTCCACACTCCAATTCATGGTTGATTGATCCGATAACAGAGTCTACCATATTATGCACCATAGAATCCATCTCCGCTCTAGTATAAACTACATTGTACTTACGTGTCAATAGCACTACACTATCAGCATATGCCCTGGCACTCTCATAAGTGGTAAACCACTCACCATTACAAAAATAATTACGTTCCATTTAATCCACCTTAAAAAAGTATTTAACGTATGCCCTGGGATTAGGGGTTTGATTATCATACCATATACCATCAATAAGTGCAAGGGCATGGCAAGATTTTATTACGTAGTATTTACCCTTCGGATATTGCTTAGCAAACTTAGCTAATGACATCTTTAATTTTGTAGGCATTTGATAGTTGTTTATATCCGCCTCTCCTGGATAGTGTTTAAAAGCATTTAAAGCTTGTGTAATCATGCGAACACTAACCCCCTTACCCCTATCCCTGCCCAGGGTTTTAAACGTCTCAGCGACGCTATAATATGGTTTATTAAAAACTATACTCATGGCATTAAGAGCACAATTATTCCGATCTGATCCGCTTGGATCTGCTAAGCTTTTTATATATTCCATTAGTTTGCCTCCAGGGGTTCAATAGTGTAATCAAAATATTTTAATAGCTCTAATCCCTCTAGCTGCTCTTCAATAGCTTTTACAATCCAATCAGGCGGGATATCTGACAATAATTCTAATTCTATTTTGTAAGTATTCATTTTAAGTATTCCATAGGTTTAAAGTTTTAACGTGCTCTCTTATCTCTTCTACCGCTTTTATCATCTCAGGATTACCATAATAATAAGACTGGTAATTTCTGATCTTACTACTTTTATCCGCTATATGATCCCTAAGCTTTAAGATAATTCCTTGATCGTCGCAAGCTTTATATAATCTAGCTAGATCGCAATCTTCCTCCAGGTAAGCATACAATCCCCTGGTATAACTAAAATAAGATATATCCTTATCAATTCCCAATGCTTTTAATTTAGCTAGTGAGATCTTAACCCATCCATGCCCAGGATCTTGATAAAAATCTAATGTCATTCTTTTCATGAGATAACCCCTTCATCTAATAATTGATTTAATGTACGTCCAAAAAATCCCTGCAATCCATAGCCTATTTTTGTATCATGCAGATATTGCCAGGCTTCTATAATTGTATCTTCATCTTCGCATTCAATAAAACCCTCTGCAATTCCTACCGCTCTATATGAATCCATCATGATAAACCCCCTTATAAATTAAGCTTTTACCGCTAGAATTTTAATCACTTTTGCCATTTTAACCCCATGAGCCTTATATCCAATGACTGGCACGTCCTTAGAATAGCATGCTCTGCATCCGTTGCATTTACCATCATGCTTATAAGCCTGGCATTCTGTAACCCCTGCGGGTACTTCACCTGAGAAAATTGTACTAGTCGTATCACCTGGGATAATAGAGCCATCTACACTATCTGAAGAGAATCTAACCACTACATTAGGCAAACTCTGCATTTTAGCAATGACTGATTCAAACTTCTTAAACTTATGCATTCTAGTAGGCATCCAATGCTTTACCCAGGGAGTCGACTCCATTACTACTAAAATCTTTTCTGCTAATTCCAGGCTAAACATGTCCCCCGAATCAAACCATCTAAAATATCTAGAGGAATCTAGAGCTTTAATCATATCCTGATCCCAGTCATGCCTAGTAAAATCCTCTTTATTGTAAGCCCTGGGAGCTTTTACATTAGGAAAATTATAATTCCCTGTAGTGGCATAGCACCCTTTACATGCATCTACTAAGCCTCCCTTACCATCTGCAGAGCCTGGGCAGGTATCAATAGCCTGTAAACTCCAGGAAAGAATGCCATCTAGTTTAGAAGTTTTAGATAATTTGATCATGATTAAAACTCCAGTTTAAATTTCTTATTCATAACTACAGGTAAATAATTATTACGGATCTGACGTAAAACCCCTGAATCCTTGCCACTATACCATAATAGGCTTAATTCATTTTTCCAATTGTCACCATGTACCAGGGCAAAATCTTTTAATGCTTTTAATTGGATCTCATTCATTTTAAAACCCTCCAGTAGTATAAACATAAATCAATAGTGGAATTGTAAAGCATAAAACCCCTAGAATACATCCTTGAATAAATTTAATCATGATCTCAGCTCCTTAATTGATATACATAGTGTTATGAACAACGTCTATTCTATAATTGATGTGAGTCTCTACTGGATAGTCTTTGAATACGAACATGACATCAGTTTTTTTCATTTCAAATTCTGTTCCGTCGTCGTCACTAAATTTTACATATCCGAAAACCTTTGAACAGGCTTTTAAGTCTTTTTTGAATTGTGCTAAGTTTGCCATAATGTATTTTCCTGGTAATTGTTTAGATTGTAAAGCCGTTAGTCTTCAAATAAATCTGATCTTCTAATGGAGCACAACATATTGCCATCATATGTTTGTTGATATATTTCTGAAGCTTGATTCTATTTGATTCTGTAGGATCGTTTTTAAAGCTTATTAGTAGTTTGTTCATTTTATCTATTCCTTGTTTGGTTTGTTTATTTGTTGCTATGTAGTAACTATATACTAATTTAAAACCTTGTCAATAGTTTTCTTTATATCTTTTAGTTATGTTTAATTGATTCTATATGATTAGGGTTTACCCTCGAAAATAGAGATCTTTTCCTGGGAATACTAAGCCCTATTAAATCATTTAAATCGCTCTAAAGCTCTATAAATGCCCTTAGAATTGATTGCTTAATTATTAGGCAATTATTGTCTAGATCTTGAATAGTCCTATAGATTGTAGTGTTATTAGATCTTATTGCTATTCCTGGCAGATTGTGGTAGATCCTGAATAGTGTTATAGAGTGACTATCCTAATCTCATTCACTTGTCAATATAAATCTGCAATAACCCTATAAATCTCTCAAGTATTATTCCCTAGCATACTAAATTGATTCTGTCAATAGGTATAAACCCTAATTCATGTCATATAGTGAAATTCTATTTCATATTGTGAAATCAATGGGGGGCTGGGGTGCTTGACTCTTTAGATTTTTGACTCAGGCTCTGAAATTCACGAGAAGGAAAATTAAGAAAACTCAGTAAATTGCTTAATAATTAGGCAGTTAGAATCTCCTTATAAATCAAGGACTTATGTAATGTATATCACTATGTGAAATGCTCTGAATAAAGGGACACAGTCATTAGCTGCGGAATACGTGCTAGCGTAGCTCTACAGACCCGCTAGTCCTCCCTATAGAGGGGTTCATAAGACGTGCATCGTAGACAACTAAATAAAAATAAAGCTTGACAAATCTAGAAAGTTATGGTATAATAGTTGTACTAAGAAGAAGACTAAGTTGAAAAAACAACAATAAAAGAATACTTAACCTCTGAAGAGTGCAGTAAAACTACTTAGTAACTATATAGTGTATTGAATTCTATTGGTTTTTGTTCTCTGCGATAGCAGGTAAAGAAAAGGTTCTTAATGTCTCAAGATGATGTCTCTTTTAAAGAGGTGGAGTTGTCTCCCACAGTCCCTCGTAGGAGAGGTCGTCCTCCTAAGTCTCTTGTGGAGAGCAAGAAGAAGCCAGGTAAAGTAGGTAGACCTGCGGGAGATGCACAGAGAATACAGGAGTTTAAAGCTAGACTACTGAGTTCTAGTGGAACAAAGATTATAGATACTGTTATTCGTAAAGCATTAGATGACGATGACAAAGATCAGATAGCAGCTTTAAAGATGTGTATGGATAGATTACTACCTACATCATTATTTGAGAAAGATGCTAAAGGACAACGTAATGCAGTAACTATTAATATTACTGGATTAGGTGAAACTAAGATTGAAGCAGTAGAAGATATTGAAGCAGAGATAGTAGATTATACTGAGGTTGAAGATGAATCTTAGTTTTGAGTTACTACCTTGGCAAAAAGAAGTATTTCAGAATAATACCAGATTTAAGGTTATTGTTGCTGGTAGACGATGTGGTAAATCTAGATTATCTGCTGTAGCATTATTAGTAGAAGGACTTCGTTGTCCACAAGGTTCTGCAGTAATGTACGTAGCACCCACCCAGGGACAAGCAAGACAGATTATCTGGGATGTATTAATGGAATTAGGTAGAGATGTTATTCAGAGTAGTCATGTGAATAATATGGATATCACATTAATCAATGGAGCAAAGATATATGTTAGAGGATCAGATCGTCCAGACACTTTGCGTGGTGTCAGTCTTACTTATTTGGTGCTTGATGAGGTAGCTGACATTAAATCAGAAACCTGGGAGAAAGTATTAAGAGCTTCTCTTTCTGATAAAAAAGGTTCTGCATTATTTATTGGGACACCTAAAGGACGTAACTGGTTCTACGATATGTACAACCTTGGTCTTGATGGTACAGATGAAGAGTGGAAGTCTTGGCACTTTACTACCAAAGATAATCCACTGATTGATCCTAAAGAGATTGAAGGTGCTAAGAAGACTTTAAGTAGCTTCTCATTCAAGCAAGAGTACGAGGCTTCCTTTGATAATGCTGGTACAGACTTATTCAAAGAGAAGTGGATTAAGTTTGGAGAAGAGCCTGAAGATGGTGTCTGGTATCTAGCAATCGACTTAGCTGGATTTACTAATACTAACTACTCTGAGACTCGAAAGAAGAGATTAGATGAATCAGCAATCGCAGTAGTTAAAGTAACTGATGATGGTGTTTGGTTTGTTAAAAAGATTGAGCATGGTAGATGGGATGTTAAAGACGCTGCAGGACGCATTCTAAAGAACATACAAGAGTTTGAACCTGTAGGTGTAGGGATGGAGCGAGGCACTGTTAGAAACGCTGTGTTGCCCTATCTAAGCGATCTGATGAGGTCTAAGAATACCTACGCTACTATTCAGGATTTAACGCATGGCGGTAAGCAAAAGACTGAGCGTATTGTCTGGGCATTACAAGGTAGGTTTGAGCATGGTAAGGTTATCCTCAACGAAGAGGAAGACTGGAAAGAGTTCCAAGACCAGCTACTAATGTTTCCTACTGCTCAAGTACACGATGACTTGATTGATGCTTTATCCTACGTAGATCAATTAGCTGTAACTTCGTACTTCTCAGATGATGATGAAGATGAATATGAACCGATGGACTTTGTAGCAGGATACTAATGAACGAACTAGATAATTGCCCTCTCGCTCTACAGAGCAACTCCCTTAACATTAAGAACCACCTAAGTACTATTGAAGAATACAACTTAGGTCCTGCAGATCCTCGTCAACCTAATAATGAGTTCTGGGCAGCTAAAGCAGTTCTATGGGGTGTACCTGAAGGTGATGCTCGTGGTCGTCTCTGTGCTAACTGTGAGTACTACTACAACACTTCTGAGATTGAAGATTGTATTGATGCTGGTCCTGCTAAGAACTTAAAAGCTTCTGCTCTTCCATTAACACCTAAGTGGGCTGACATTGAATCTAAACCAGTAGCTTACTGCGAGAAGTTTGATATTACTTGTTCTCCTGTTCGTACCTGCGACGCTCAAGAGATGGGTGGTCCAATGGACGATGAACGAGTAGACGCTGAAGAAGAAAGCAAACCAGCTATCAATATCTATATTAATTTAAACAAGTCGTCTATCGATGATACCACAGAGGAATTGAAATAATGGCTGAATTTAAAGAAGACGAAGTAACTAGTGAAGATAAAGACCTAGTATCCTTTGTTGTTGACCATTGTAATGGCTGGCGAGATCATCGCAACGTCAATTACCTAGATAAGTGGGAAGAGTATGAGCGTTTATGGAGAGGTATTTGGGATGCTGCAGATAAGACGAGAGAGTCTGAGCGTAGTCGTTTAATTACTCCAGCCTTGCAGCAAGCTATTGAATCTAAACAAGCTGAAATCTCTGAGGCAGTATTTGGTCGTGGTGAGTGGTTTGATATCATTGATGATCAGCAAGACCCTGAGAAAGCTGATATGCAGCTTGTACGTACTCAGATGCATGAAGACTTTAAGTTCTCTAAGGTTAAGAAGTCTTTAGACCAGATTATCCTTCTTGGTGAACTCTATGGTACTGGTATCGGTGAGATAATTGTAGAAGAGAAGACAGTAATGTCTCCAGCTACTCAGCCTATCCCTGGTTCTAACATGGCTGCTATTGGTGTCATGGACAAGAAGAAGTTCATGGTAACTTTAAACCCTATCAATCCACGTAACTTCCTTATTGAGCCTAATGCTAAAGATGTAGAGAGCTCACTAGGTGTGGCTATTGAAGAGTATGTAGCTTATCACACTATCATTCAAGGTATGGTTGACGGTACATATCGTAAAGTAGCTATTACTCCTGCTTACGATGACATGAAGCTAGAGCCTACACAGGAAACAACACAGCGTCAAGATGACAAAGTACGAATTGTTCGCTACTACGGTAAAGTTCCTAAGAGTTATCTAACTGGTATTCAGAAGAAAGACGGAGAAGAAGTAATTGATTTGTTCCCTGAAGGGTCTGAAGCTAAGGACTATGAGGACCTAGTAGAGGCTATCGTTGTTATTGCTGATGATACTTGGCTTCTCAAAGCTGAAGAATCACCTTACATGATGAACGATAGACCTATTGTTGCTTATCAAGCAGACTCAATGCCAGGTCGTTTCTGGGGTCGTGGAACTGCAGAGAAGGGCTACAACATGCAGAAGGCTATTGATGCTCAGGTACGTAGCCACCTAGACTCACTAGCTCTTACAACAGCTCCTATGATGGCTATGGACGCTACACGTCTGCCTCGTGGTGCTAAGTATGAAGTACGTCCAGGTAAGAACATGTTGGTTAATGGTAATCCTAACGAGATCATGATGCCATTTAAGTTTGGCACTACAGATCCAGCTAACTTCCAGACAGCACAAAACTTCCAAGGAATGCTCCAGCAAGCCACAGGAACGATTGACAGCTCTGCAATGCCAGGGCAGGTAGCAGGGGGTGAAGCAAGTGGTGCAGGGCTCTCTATGGCTCTCTCAGGGCTTATGAAGAAGAACAAGCGTACCTTGATCAACTTCCAAGAAGACTTCCTTGTTCCTTTCATTACTAAAGCTGCTTGGAGATTTATGCAGTTTGATCCTGAGCGTTATCCAGTTAAGGATTATGTATTCCTCCCAGTATCTAGCTTAGGTATGGTAGCTCGTGAATATGAACAACAGCAGATGGTTGGCTTGATGCAGACACTTGGACCTACAAGTCCTATCACTCCAGTACTATTACAGGGCATTATTCAGGGTTCAAGCCTATCTAATCGTGAAGAGATTGTATCTACACTGCAACAAATGAGTCAAAATCCACAACCTGATCCAATGGAAGAGCAAATGAAGCAGATTGCTATGCAAACAGCTATGGCTCAGCTACAGAAGGTACAGGCAGAGGCAGCTCAAGCACAAGCAAGTGCTCAGCAGATGGGTGTTGAGACTCAGTTATTGCCTGTAGAGATGCAGATTAAGGCTATTGCAGCTCAACAAAGCACTGCTGGCATGGATGAGTTCACTAAAGCTGAGAAATTAGCTAACTTAGCACTCAAAGAAGCTGATATCCAGTCCAATGAACGCATTGCTATTATGCAAATGCAAGGAAAAATGCAAAAAAGTGCTTGACATTTGAGTAAAACTGTGTTATAATATTAACATACTAACACACATTTACTCCCTTGTCAAGGAAAAAGTTAAATGAATCGAGAATTACAAGAATATTACGAGAATCGCTTTGAGATGATGGCTACCAAGGGGTGGACTGATCTCTTAGAGGACTTAGAGTTAATGATCTCTACTACTGATACAGTAAGAGGGATTGATACAGAGCAACAACTCCACTTCAGGAAGGGCGAAATGTCCATCATGAACTGGATTAAGACACTTAGAGAGTCAAGTACAGAAGTATACGAACAGTTACAAGAGGAAACCTCAAGTGGCTCGTAGAATGTATGACTTTAAGTGTGAAAAGAATCATCTAATGGAGTCTTTCGTCGATGAGACGGTTAAAGAGGCTTCATGCGATGTGTGTGGCGAGAAAACAACTCGCATCATCTCCCCTGCTAAGATATCTTTAGATCCTCTTAGTGGGCAGTTCCCTGGAGCAACAGCAAAGTGGAGCAGAATGAGAGCTGAGAAGCTGGCATTGGAGAGGAAAACAAATAGTTAATCGATTCACAAGTGGACTCTTGACCACCGAATCATTTTTTAAATTATCCTAAAATCGCATTGCGACAGGAGTATACATGGCTGCTAATTTTATCGAACTGCAAGAAGAACAATCAACTGAAGTTTATGCTGATCCAACTCAACAAGAAGAAACTAGTTTAGAATCTGCTCCAGCAGGTAACCCTGAATCAGTTACAGAACCTGAAATACCTGAAAAGTACAAGGGCAAAAGTCTTGATGATATTGTAAGGATGCACCAAGAAGCTGAAAAGCTAATAGGTCGTCAAGCACAAGAAGTTGGAGAAGTACGTAAGTTAGCTGATTCTCTTTTGAAGCAACAACTCGAATCGAAGCACGACTCACAGCCAGTAACAGCACAAGAGATTGATTGGTTTGAAGACCCAGCAAGAGCAGTAAATCAGGCACTAGAGAATAATCCAATTCTCAAACAAATGCAGCAACAGCAAGCTCAACAAGCCCAGCAAGTTGCATTGCAAACGATTGAGAAATCTCATCCTGATTTTGTTAGTGTGGCTCAGTCAGAAGACTTCCAACAATGGGTTGGTGGTTCTAAGATTAGGCAGAGACTGTTTTCACAGGCTAATGATTTTGATGTAGATGCAGCAATGGAACTACTAGATACTTACAAGTCTCTACGTGGTAACAGACAAGCTAAAGAGGAAACCTCAAAAGCTGCTGACGAAACTCTTAAGAAAGCTGATAGTGAGAGCAGAAGCAAAGCACTCAAGACTGCATCCGTACAACAAGGCGGAACAGGGGAATCAACTAAACCCATTTATCGTCGTGCAGACTTAATTCGCTTAAGAATGCAAGATCCTAGACGCTACGAAAGTATGGCAGATGATATTCTGAATGCTTACGCAGAAGGTCGGGTTCGTTAATTTTAATTTAATATTTAGGAGATTTACAAAATGGCAAATGCAGCTTATCCTGGTGGATCAGGAACAATCGTAGCAAAAACTCAAGCAGACAAATTCATTCCAGAAATCTGGTCTGATGAAGTTATCGCTGCTTATCAAAAGAACTTGGTTCTCGCTAACCTAGTTAACAAAATGACCATGAAGGGCAAGAAAGGTGATGTACTTCACATTCCTAAGCCAACTCGTGGTTCTGCTTTCGCTAAAGCTGCAAACACTGCAGTTACTATCCAAGCGGATACAGAAACAGAAGTAAACGTATCAATCGATCAACACTTTGAATACTCACGTTTCATTGAGGACATCGTTGAAGTTCAAGCTTTAGCATCACTCCGTCGCTTCTACACAGAAGATGCTGGCTATGCTTTGTCTAAGAAGGTTGATGACACATTGTTTGCTTTAGGTAAGTCCTTTGGCGATGGTGATGGTACTGACTGGACTAACAGTGCAACATTCTACTCAAACGCTGGTACAGCTTTGGGTGCATACGCTGAAGATACAGTAGCTTCTACTTCTACTTTCACTGATGCGGTTTTCCGTGCTTTGATCAAGAAGATGGATGACGCTGATGTTCCTATGGATGGTCGTTTCTTCGTTGTTCCTCCTTCAGTTCGTCAAGCTATTCTCGGTATTGACCGTTACAATAGTTCTGACTTCGTCGATGGTCGTGGTGTTAACAATGGTATGATTGGTAGCTTGTATGGTATCGACATCTATGTATCTAGCAACTGTCCATTAATCGAAACTGATGCTAACAACACTGCTGGTGGTGATGTTAAAGCAGCCGTATTAGCTCATAAAGATACTATGGTATTGGCTGAGCAATTAGGTGTTCGTTCACAGATTCAATACAAGCAAGAATACTTGTCTACTCTTTACACTGCAGATACACTCTACGGTGTTAAAGTTGTACGTCCAGAAGCTGGTTTCGTATTAGCTGTTAACGGTTAATCAGTAGTAATTATTCTGCCCTGTCTTCGGATGGGGCAGTTTATTAAAGAGTTCTTTAATAGAGTTCTTTAATAAGCCAGGAGAATAAATGTCAATCTATCGTGGAGCAGGTGGAGCAGGAGACGCAGTAGCGGACTCAGCCAGTGAAGCCTTATTAGTTCAAGAACTTGCTATAGAAGCTCAGGCTGATGCAGACGCTGCTGCTGCCTCTGCTACTGCTGCTGCAAGTTCAGCCAGTGCTGCAAGCTCTTCAGCATCTGCAGCAAGTACGTCAGCTACTAACTCTAGTAACTCAGCTTCGTCAGCAAGTACATCAGCTACTAACGCATCTACTTCTGCGTCTACAGCAACTACACAAGCATCTAATGCTAGTACTTCAGCAAGCACAGCCACAACTCAAGCAGGTATAGCAACTACTAAGGCAAGCGAAGCATCGACTTCAGCTACCAATGCTGCTACTTCTGCAACTAACGCATCTACTTCAGCAACTAATGCTGCAACTGCACAGACTGCTGCTGAGTCTGCAAGAGACGCTACACTAGCTGCTTACGATAGCTTTGATGATAGATACTTAGGTTCTAAATCTTCAGCTCCATCTGTAGACAACGATGGTAATGCTTTACTTGGTGGTGCTTTATACTTTGATTCAGTAAGTCAGAGCATGAAGTTATACACAGGATCTGCATGGGTTGATGCCTATGTCCCTGGTGGAACTTACTTAGCTAAGGCAAGTAATCTATCTGACTTAACTTCAGCGTCTACTGCTAGAACTAACTTAGGTCTTGGTACAGCAGCTACTGAAGCAAGTACAGCTCTTGTACATACTACTGGTACTGAAACAATTGCTGGTGTAAAAACATTCTCTAGCACTATTACAGGTGCAATATCTGGTAATGCTGGAACAGCTACTACACTTGCTACTGGTAGAACAATCGCTATTACAGGTGACTTAGCTTATACAAGTCCATCATTTAATGGTTCTGGTAACGTAACTGCAGCAGGTACTCTAGCTACAGTAAATGCTAATACTGGTTCTTTTGGTTCTACTACTACTATTCCAGTTATTACTGTAAACGGTAAAGGTTTAATTACTGCAGTATCCACTGCTTCAGTATCTGGTTCTATCTCTGTTACTGGCGGTGATTTAACTCTATCAGGTAATACTGGTACTGCAATCACCAATGCAACATTAGCTACAGTCAATAGCAACACAGGCTCATTCGGCAGCTCTAGTTCTATTCCAGTTATTACAGTTAATGGCAAAGGTTTGGTAACTGCGGTATCTACATCCACTGTAGCTGGTGGACAATACTTTGGTTCTGCGTCTACAAAAGCTATTGCATATAACTCTACAAGTATTGCAGAAAACATTACAACGACTACAGGTAACAACTGCTTATCTGTTGGTCCAATTACAATTGCATCGGGTTACTCTGTAACTGTTGCTAGCGGACAAAGGTGGTTAGTACTATGAGTTCAGTCGTAATCTCAGGCGATACATCAGGAGCTGTTACTTTAGCAGTTCCAACTGTAGCAGGAACAAATACTGCAACACTTCCATCTGCTACTGGCACAGTAATGGTTAGTGGTAATATGCCAGCATTTTTAGCTTATTTAACTGCTGACCAATCAATCACAACTGGTACTTATACAAAAATTGCTTATGATGCAGAAGTATTTGATACAAATAACAATTTTGCATCAAGCAGATTTACTCCAACTGTTGCTGGATATTACCAAATATCTGCTGGTTTTGATAATACTGATTCTACTGCTGGAGTAACTAGAACAGTTTTAACACTTTATAAAAATGGTTCTCAATATATTCATTTAACAGATTTTGCTGTTGGTTCAGCTTACACCATTAGTGGTTCAGCTTTAGTTTATTGCAATGGTTCAACAGATTATATTGAAATGTATGGATTAATTAATGCAACTGGTCCTAAGTTTACTGGTCAAGTAGGTGCAATTTACTATACTTGGATGAGTGGTGCATTGGTAAGGGGTGCGTAATGACTTTATATGAAAAGATTAACTCTATATATTCTCAACTTACTGAAAATGATTTTGTAGGTAAAAACGCAACAATCACACTACAAAACGATTCAGACGGCAAAGGCGATTACATTGCTAAATGGGAACATCCAACACTAGCTAGACCAACAGATGAGGAATTAGCATAATGGCATCTACAATATCTGCTGGAACTACAAGTGGAACTGCAATAGCAATTGCTGGCGATACTTCTGGGGTTTTAGCATTACAAACTAATAATGGCACTACTGCGGTAACAGTAACTACTGCACAAAATGTAGGCATTGGCACCACTACACCAACAGATGATGGTGGATATGGAAAAATTGTTGATATTTATGGCTCTACTGGTGGTGCTTTATATATGCATACATCAACAGCAACAAACTATGCTTTTTTGGGTAAATACAACGCTTCTACACAATTAGCAGATAGTGGTTCTGCTGGTTTAACTTTTGCAACTGCTAGTGGCACTACACCCGTAGAACGGATGCGTATTGATACTAGTGGTAATGTACTAGTTGGTAAGACATCCCCAACTCCTGCAAGCGTAGGCTGTGAGATGCGTGGCAATGGAATTATGATTTGTACTAGGTCTGCTGGTCCTCCTATGACAGTAAACAGAACAACCGATGACGGAGATTTGGTAGCTCTCTCGCAAGATAGTACACAAGAAGGTGCAATATCTGTATCAGGTACTACTGTTTCATATAACGGTGGACACTTATCTAGATATGCACAGACCGTTGCTCCTAAAGATGAAACATTATTAAAAGGTACTATCTTATCAAACCTTGATGAAATAAATGTTTATATTGATGCAGATGGAAACCAAGTAGCTAATGAGCAATTAAACAAAGTTAAAGTTTCAGATGAAGAAGGTGACATCAATGTTGCTGGTGTGTTTGTAAACTGGACTTTTGATGAAGCTCATAATGTAAATGAAATTAATATGGCTATGACAGGCGATATGATTATTCGTATTGCACAAGGCACAACAGTTCAAAAAGGTGATTTGCTTATGTCTGCTGGTGATGGTACTGCTAAGCCACAGAGTGATGATATTGTTCGTTCTAAGACTATTGCTAAAGTAACATCAAATCACGTAACTTATACATACGCAGATGGTTCTTATTGTGTTCCTTGTGTGTTAATGGCTTGTTAAGGAGAATACATAATGGCAACTATTATTAACGGCTCAAGTCCATCAGTTACATTTAGTGATGGCACTACTCAAACAACTGCATTTAATAGTGCAAACGTTGTATCTTCTGCCGTTGCTGGAACTGGTATTTCAGTTAGTGGTTCTACTGGTGCTGTTACAATTACTAACTCTGCTCCTGATCAAACAGTAGCTTTAACTGGCGGTACAGGAATTACAACAAGTGGAACATATCCAAACTTTACTATTACTAATAGCTCACCTGCAACAGCAGCAACAGTAGCTAAAGCATGGGTTAAATGGGTTGGTTCAAGTGGTTCTATTTCTGCATCCTATAATGTTAGTTCAGTTACCAGAAACTCAACAGGACACTATACAATTAACTTCTCAAGTTCTTTAGCTGATGGTAGTTATGCTGTTGCTGGAATGGTATTTAACCAATCTAACGGTAACGGAACAAGATGTTTAGTAAGTGAAGGAACTCCTGGAACAGGAAGTTTTCAAGTATACAATATGTTGTTTAACGGCTCACAAGAAGATGCAAATGCTTCTGTTATAGTATTTAGATAAGGACTTTTAATGTCACAAGTAATTATATTTTCAAACGAAGATGGTGGTGTATCTGTGTGTTATCCAACAGGTGAACTATCTATTGAAACAGTTAGAGAAAAAGATACTCCAGAAGGTTCTATTATTGTCGATGTTTCAGAACTTCCTTCTAGTAATGAATATTTCAATGCTTGGGAATTAGTAAATGGCGCAGTCGTAATTAATGAAACTAAAAAACAAGCAATTATTGATGCACAACAATCAGCTATTGATACTAAATCATCAGCACTTGCTAAACTAACTGCACTTGGTTTAACCCAAGACGAAATATCTTCACTGGTAGGTTAATATGAGCGAACAGGTTGAACGCATAGCTGTATTAGAAGCTGAAGTAGAAAAGCTACAGCACAGTCAAAAAGAGATACTAGAGTGCATCCATTCAGTTCGTGATGAGATGATGCGTTATAAAGGCTTCCTAGGTGGAGTAGCCTTCTTAGCTTCTGGTATCGGTATATTCTTAACAGTCTTCAAAGACTGGATTATTAAACACTTCTAAGGAGAATGATATGAAAGAGACAAAGAAACAAAAAGCTAAAGTAGGTAAAGTAATGCACGAGTATAAGGCTGGTTCTTTACATAGTGGTAAAGGCGGTCCTGTAGTTAAGTCTAAGAAACAAGCCGTAGCTATTGCTATGTCCCAGGCAGGGATGGCTAAGAAGAAAAAGAAATGAAGAAAGACTCTAGACTAGAAAGAGCTGGAGTATCGGGATTCAATAAGCCCAAGGCTACTCCTTCTCATCCTACTAAGTCCCATGTAGTAGTAGCTAAGTCAGGTGACCAGATTAAGACCATTAGATTTGGTCAACAGGGTGTCAAAGGAAGTCCTGACGGCACAGCTAGAAACAAAGCCTTCAAAGATCGTCATGCTAAGAACATTGCTAAAGGTAAGATGTCTGCTGCATACTGGGCTGATAAGGTAAAGTGGTAATAAATGCTTGACTTTTAAGCAAAAGTATGTTATAATATATTGATATTCCAAGGACTACATGAACTATATTCAACTTGTCAATAGCGTATTACGCAGACTACGAGAGACTGAGGTTTCTTCTGTAGCTGATAATGCCTATTCTAAGATGATCGGTGAGTTTGTTAATGATGCTAAGCGTCAGACAGAAGATGCCTATCCTTGGAATGCTCTATCTGATACCCTCACTGCAACTACTGCAAATAATATCTTTAACTATATCCTTGTTGGTTCTGGACAACGCTTCAGAATTATCGATGTATTAAACGACACCAGCAATAACGTAGTTCTTAATGCCCCTACTAAGTGGATGGATGAGAGATTCCTCCTTACTGGTACTCAGAAGGGTTCTCCTCGCTACTATAACTTCAACGGTGTAAACTCCAACGGAGATACTCAGGTAGACTTATACCCTATCCCTGATGGTGTGTATGATGTTCGCTTTAACATAATCAAACCACAAGTACCTCTGTCTGCTGACTCTGATACTTTATTAGTTCCTCATGAGCCTGTAGTATTTAATGCTGTTGCAAGGGCTTTAGCGGAGCGTGGTGAGGACGGAGGCATCATGAGTGGGGAGATGTATGCTCTTTACACTCAGTCGCTTGGAGACGCTATAGCGATTGAAACTGGACGTTATGTTGAAGAACAGTCTTGGGATTGGACTTAAATGGCTGAGCAACTAGTTACTGGTTCAATTGCAGCTCCTGGATTCTATGGGTTAAATACCCAAGATAGCTCTATTCAACTAGATAGTGGCTTTGCATTAGAAGCCTATAACTGTGTCATTGATAAATATGGTCGTGTAGGTGCTCGTAAGGGGTGGACTAAGGTTAATCCTTCAGCAATAGGTTCTTCTAATCCAGTACGTACTGTCTTTGAGTTTGTTAAATCAGATAACAACCTTACATTTGCTGCTTGTAATAATAAGATCTTTGGTACACACCCTTCTACTGGTGCTTATGTCGAATATCCTGTAGCAGGTACTGTATTTCATGGTGCTATTAGCTATTCTCAAACAGGAACTACGGTTACTGTAACACACGCTGGACATGGATTTAATACAAGCGATACTGTTTATTTTGGTCCTATTTCTGGAACAGCCGATGAAGGTGTTTATGTAGTTACACGTATTAGTGGTTCAGTATTTACTTTTACTTCTCCTTCATCTGAGAGTACTTCTGGAACTTGTAACATTGTAAACATATTAACTAGTTACAGCATTACTGCAGATAACTGGCAAGCAATTAATATGCCTTTAGGTACAGGTTCTACTGCATCTGCTCATGCTATCTGGTTACAAGCTAATCAACCACCTTTAGTAATGCATAAGTTAGGAACTTCTCCACATACTCACATAGATGGTTATGGATTTCAGAGATTAGGAGATGTTGCTTCTTTTTCTAACGGATATACTGTAACTGATTTCATGCCATCATGTGGTATCTATGCTTTTGGTAGATTATGGGTAGCTAACGTATCTGCGAATGATACACAGACTGTATACTTTACCGATCTACAAGATCCTTCTGATTGGACTACAGGTACTGCAGGTAAACTAGACATTAGTGCTGTTATTCCCACTGGTGATCCTATTGTAGCTTTGGCACAACACAACGGTTTCTTGATTATCTTCTGTAAGAAGCACATTGTTATCTATGCTGGTGCAAGTACTCCTAGTACTATGACACTACAAGAGACTATCACTGGTGTTGGCTGTATTGCTCGTGACTCAGTTCAATCAGTAGCAGGTACAGATATTCTATTCTTATCTGAGACAGGTGTTCAATCATTACAAAGAATAGTACAAGAGAAGTCTTTACCTTTCAGAGATGTATCTAAGAATGTACGTGATGAATTAATTACATTAGTCAATAGTGAGACACTAGCTAATATTAAAGCTGTGTATTATCCTACTGATGCTTTCTATTTGTTGTCTCTTCCTGGTACAGGATTCACCTATTGCTTTGATACTCGTGGAGTATTAGAGAACGGTTCAGCAAGAACTACTGTATGGAAACAAATAGCTCCTACAGCATTCTGTATGACTGCAGCAAGAGAACTATATACAGGGCAAAAAGGTTATATAGGTAAGTACAACGGATACCAAGACAATACTGCTACATATCGTATGTCTTATTTCACTAACTACTTTGACTTTGGGTCTGCTACAACTAACAAGATCCTTAAACGTATTAATGTAACTGCTATTGGTGGTTCTGCTCAGCCTATCGCTATTAAGTGGGGATATGATTATACTCGTAACTACTATTCTCGTGGTATTGTACTACAGCAAGTAACTGTGTATGAGTATGGAATAGCAGAATATAACGTAGCTACATATACTAACGGTATTGCACTAGACATTGCTAACATTCCAGCTTCAGGTTCAGGTACAGTACTGCAGTTAGGCTTTGAGTCTGACATTAACGGTACTCCTTTATCCATTCAAAAGATTGACTTCTTCCTTAAACAAGGTAAAACACTATGAGTTCATATACTAAGGCAACGAACTTTGCCACTAAAGATACACTACCTACAGGTGATGCAAATAAGATCGTTAAGGGTACAGAGATAGATAATGAGTTCAATGCTATCTCAGGTGCTATTAGTTCTAAAGCAGACATTGCTTCTCCTACATTCACAGGAACTCCTGCTGGTCCTACTGCAACTGCTGGTTCTAGTACAACTCAGTTAGCTACTTGTGCCTTTGTTACTGCTGCTTTGTCTGCAGTATATCCAGTAGGTTCTATTTATATTAACGCAGGTGTCTCTACTAATCCTAATACATTGTTAGGCTTTGGTACATGGGAAGCATTCGGTGCTGGTAAGGTATTAGTAGGTCTTGATTCTGGTGATTCGTTATTTGATACATTAGAGGAAACTGGCGGTTCTAAGAATGCAGTTAATGTAAGTCATACTCACACAGCTACAGTATCTACAACATCATTAACAGGTTCTATTACAGGTATCTCTGAATCATTTAACGGTGGTGGCGGTACAGCTACTGGTGTATTTACAAAAGAAACAGGATATACAGTTAGTCAAACTCCTGTACAGAATGACTCAGGTAGCGGCGGTGCTGCAATTCTAGATGCTTCACATACTCATACTGTTACAAATAGTACAGAAGGTGTTTCAGCAACTAATGCTAACGTACAGCCGTTCATTGTTGTTAAAATGTGGAAGCGTACAGCTTGATAAAAGTACCTGTAGTCAATAGACAAGACTACACGATGTATTTAGAGTTATATGAAGGTATGTTGTGGTTTCATACAGATGTTCATAAGTGGACACAAGAAGTTAAGAAGAAGTACCTAGAAGATTTAGATTTACTGCAGTATCTAGTATCAGTACCTTTAGTAGCGTTAGTAGCAGTAGACAATACTAAGCTTGCTAAGTTTGGTAAGGTTACAGGATGGAATAAGTTTAACAAGGTTACATTTAATAATATAGAATACGATGTATTCGCAAGGAGCAAATAATGGGAAGTATCGTTAGTGCAATAGCAGATCCGTTCACAGGGGCGAGTGGTACTAAAGCAGCAGGTGCTCAAGCAGCAGCTCAACAGTCTCAAGCAGCAAGAGACGCAGCAGCTGCAGCAGCGTTTAGACCTGTTGGAATGACGACTGCTTTCGGTACGTCTCAGTTCACTCGTTCTATTGATCCAGCTACAGGAATGCCTTATGTCTCTAGTGCAGGGTATACTGCTGCTCCTGAGTTAGCTGCTCTACAACAACAGTTAATGAGTCAGTATGGTGGAGGAATGACCTCTGCTCAACAGCAAGCTCAACAACTACAAGCATTAGGTCCTGCTGCTCAGCAACTATTTCAAGCTGGTGGAGGTTACTTAGCTACTTCTCCTGAGCAAGCTCGTGCAGACTACATGCGTACACAGCAAGCTGCTTTAGCTCCTGGACAAGAACAACAGTTAGCTGAAATCCGTAATCAGTTATTTCAAACTGGTCGCTCTGGTTTAGCTACTGGAGGAACTGTTGCTGGTGGTATGCAGTCTTCTAATCCTGAATTACAAGCTTACTATAACTCACTAGCTCAACAGAACTTAGGTCTTGCTGCAGGTGCTGAACAAGCTGCTCAACAGCGTCAAGCCTTTGGTGCTGGTTTATTCGGTACTGGTGCTCAGTTGTTAGGTACTCAATCTTCTACTGCTGCTGGTGCATATGCTCCATTACAGACTCAGTTAGGTCTATCAGGTCAAGTAGAGCAACTAGCTCAAACCCCATATCAGCTAGGTTTACAGCTAGGTACTGCTCAACAGCCAGGTCAAACAGCAGGTTCACAGATGTATCAGCAAGGTATGTCACAAGCTGCTCAGACTCAGTATGGTGCTACACAGGCAGCTAACGCAGCTAATGCTGGCTTCTGGAGTGGACTAATGAGTAGTGGTGCTAATGCATATGCTGCTTACAAGAGATAAGGAATAGAGATGGCTACTACATTACAAAAAGGTTTATTGGGATATGACCCAATGGAACTACGTGCTCAAGAACAGAAAATATGGTCTAATCTTTATGGTCAAGCAGGTTCTCCTTATGAGAAGATGGGTCTTGCATTAGGTCAGTTTGGCGGTGCTTTATTTGGTGGACAAACTGCTGGTCAATCTAAAGAAGCTGCAGTTAACAAAGCATTACAAACTGCTTCTACACAAGCTACTCCAGGAACTCCTGAGTATTGGACTATTGTTGCTCAGAGTCTTCCTGCTGATATGGCTGACAGTGTTGCTTATGCTTCTGCACAGGCTGCAACAGCTACAGAGGCTGCTAATAAAGCTCAGATGGATAGAGTTAAGTTTGTTACAGAGAATCCAGAACAGTTAACTACTGCAATTCAAACTCCTGCAGCTTCTGCACAGGCTTTGATTAATCGTGCAGTACAGGCTAATAAAGGACAACCTCTTAACGAACAACAAGTAGCTGCTCTACAAGCTTCTCCTGCTTATCAGAATCTTATTGGTCTTAATGCTGCACAACAAGCTGGATTTACTAAAGCTGAAGGTGCTCCTGGTACTGCTGCTGATAAAGAGATTTTACAGAACTTTATCAATAAAGCAGGTGGAGATAAACTACAAGGTGCTCTGGCATTTAGAGAATACCAAGCTAATCTCAAACAGAGAGAAAATACTCCACTTACTGCAGGTAATATCAAGACTAGCGATATTGCTACTTTTGTAACTAACATAGAAACTCAGTTAAAACCTGCTCAAGCTAAGCTTACTAAATACAATGAGTTACGTAGTCTTATTGACTTGGCTGCTAAAGGTAATGCTGATGCTGTTCCGCAGTTAGAGCGTTGGTTAGTTACTGCTGCTGGCGACAATCAAATCGGGGCTGCAGAAACTAAGCGTATTGCTTCTGCAGGTGGCATTGCTGAGCGTACTGTTGGTGGTGTACAGTCATTTATTGTAGGTACTCCTACTGCTGAGAAGCTAAAGAAATTAAGTGAAGTTGTAGATACTTTAGAAAATCAAGCAGGTAAGCAGTTTAATGATACAAGAACTAAGCTTGTGAATACATGGGGAACAAGTCAGCTTCCTCCTGAAACATTGACTGCTCAGTTAGGTACTCCTTATGTTACTGCTGCTGAGAAGAAGAAACGTGCTCAAGATGCTGCTACAGAAGCTACAAGACAGCAATCAGTTGTCTTTACTCCTGAGCAAGACAGCTTAGTAAATAAGTGGTTAACACCTGTTAAGAAATAAGGAACAAATGGCTACTATTGAAGAAGTAATGACAGCACTAGCTGCTGCGGATAAGGCTGGAAATGCTGCAGATGCACGTCAGTTAGCTACAATGGCTGATCAGATGAGAAACTCTGCTGTATCTGTACAAGCAGCTCCTTCTGAACTTGATAACGCTGTTCCTTTACCTCTGCCTACAGAGGCTGAGGTGACCTCTGGACAGTACTTAGCTAACTCAGCTAGGTTAGCCCCTATCTCTGGTGTATCATCGCTCTACGGCTTGTTTAAGGGTGCTCTGAACCTTGCTGGTATAGATCCTACAGTTAATCCTATTGATAAGATTACTGAGATGTTTACCAAGCCAGTGGCTATTGATCCTAGAGATAATACATTATTACGTATGACAGGTGCTGGTCAAATAATGAAGGGTGAGCAAGTTCCTGCTGTAGGTCAGTTAATGACTGCTATGCAGCCTGGACAACAAGAAGCTCTTAAAGCATTAGCTCCTATTACTGGTGCTCGTACTGATATGGCTGCTCCTAATCTAATGACTCAGGTTGCAGGTGCTGGTATTCAAACTGCTCTAGATCCTACTGCATTGTTCACAGGTGCTCCTATGACTGCTGCTAAGATCATTCCTACGGTTGCTAGTCGTATTCCTGGATTAGCTGTTGTAGGTGGTGCTTCTGAGCTAGGTGGAGAAGTAGGTGCTCAAGTAGAAAAAGCTATCACTGGTGAAGATACTGGTGCAGGTCGTGCTATAGCAGCATTTACTACTGGCGGTGTAGTTGCTGCTAAAGGTACTGCTGTTCGTGAAGGTGCTACTACAGGCATGAACGCTGTTAAACAAGCATATGCCAAGTATAAAGATATCAAGGCAGATCCTGCTGCTGCAGAGCAAGCAATGGCTACAGGGGCTGCTAAGCGTCTCCTAAAGCAAGCTACTCTAGGAATGACAGAGGCTGATATCAATAAGATTGTAGATGACTACAATAAGATTAGTAATAAGATCACAGGTGCTGATTCTCCTTTGTTTGTTGCTATGTCTGAGAATCCTACAATTAAAGCTACTGTAGCTAACTTAGTTAAGACTGATCCAGTATTCCGTAAGCGTTATGAAATTGAGTTAGGAAATGTTGCTAAATCTATTGAGAAAAATGGTGGTAGTATCTTTGGTACTCGTTACACTTCTTTAGTAGCTCCAGAAACAGTATCTTTGAAGAATACTATTAAGGCTCGTCAAAGTATTGACAATCAATTAGAGACTATCGGTGATCGCTTTGTAGTTCCTGATGAAGCAGTGGACGTAGGTACTCGTATTACTCAACTAAAAGATGCTCAACTAGCTACTGCAAGAGCACAGCATACTACTGAATACGACGCAATGAAGCTAGGTGCTCGTAAAGCAGGTGTTAAGCTTCCAGAAGAAGGTGTTAAGAGTATCTATAACTTTGTTAAAGCCAATCGTCTACGTGATGTATTTGGTAAAGGTACAGACATTGATACTCAGATTCTAAAACAGTTTGAACCACAGAACAATGAGTTCTATCCTGTTAACTTCGATACTGTTATCTCTCTTAAAGAAGGCATCAATAAACTTCAGCGTGGTCGCTTAGATCCTAAAGAAGGTCGTCTGTTGATGGAGCTAGAGAATGTAGTTAATAAAGCTCGTGAAAGTATCCCTGGCAAGTGGAATCAACAACTATTAGATATTGACAAGTCTTACTATGAGAATGTAGGAGTTCCCTTTGGTGCTCAAGGTATTAAAGAGATTGATTCTCGTAAATATGCAGAGCAGGTAGCTCCTGTAGTAGTTAAGAATGCTTCTGCTTTCAATCAGTTCAGAGCAGTAGTAGGTGAAGAAGCTAACATCATTGGTCGTAATGCTCTGTTATCTGAAGCTTATGATAAGACAGTTAAGAATGGTACTCTAAGTCCTAATGCTCTTCGTGCCTTTATCACTAAGAAGGGTGCTGTAATTGATGAAATTCCTGGATTACGTGATCAGTTCAACAGTGCTCTGTTGGATGACCAAGTATTAAAAAATCATAAAGCCACTCTAGACACTAATGTCAAAGTAGCTGAGAAGCGTATTGCTGATAACTTCATTGCTCAATCAGTAGATCCTACTACAGGACAGGCTCTTCCAGGATATAGTCAGATTGCTAATAACATTCTACAAAATAGAGCTAACTTAGTTAAGGTTAAATCTCAACTTGCTGATGTAGATCATGTAACTTCTAAAGCTGTTAAGAATGCTCTTAAAGCAGAAGTACTTAATAAGGCTCGTGATAATCCTGATGGTGGTCTTTCCTTCTTGACTGATGTGAAGAATAAAGATGTTATTGAATATCTATATGGAATGAAAACTAATGAAGGTAAGCAAGTTCCAGGATTAACATATAACTCTTTCCGTAACTCAGTAGAAGATATACTTAAGCTTTCTGATGCAGCTAAACGTGCAGATATATCTAAAATTAATATTCAAGTAAGTCAAAAAGAATTAGATTCTATTGGCTCTGCTTTGACTAACTATGGATTACCTGGTTTAGATGCTCCTTTTATTGCTTCTACAGTACGTGATCGTATATCTAGCATGTTTCAGAAAGGTGTACGATTGTTATCTCGTGTTAATGAAGCACGTACTCGTGACGCCACTAACACAGCCTACGAAGAATTACTGTTAGATCCACAAGGAATGCAGAAGCTAAGAGCAATGGGTAAAGAAATTGACTTTAATTTCAAGAATCCAGCAAGTGTTAAACGTTTTGTAGATACTATGTCTGATGTGTTCCCTCGTTACATGTACGGTACATTTACTGCAGGTGCTCAAGAGCCAGTACAGGTTACCCCTGAAGAGATGGTCTACGGTGGATTTGAAGGTCAATAAGGAAGAGTAATGCTAAATGGCAGATCCCTACGGAATTACAGAAGGAGTAAAGACACTCACTAGTAGTCTTGATGCTAGTAGAGAGAGTGGTAAAGCACTAGGTAAACAAGTTGAAGCTATTCAACAAGATGCTGTAGATATTGCACAGCAGAAGGCTAGAGAGCGACGTAAAGCTCAACAGTATCAGGTAGATAATACTGTCATGAAAGCCTTCAAGGAATACGAGATCATCCAAGAAGTAAAGAAGATGGAACTACGTATGAAGGCTGAAGTAATCAGTAAGCATGGCTCTAAAGCCTGGGATGACATACAGTCTATCAAACAACGCATGCTCAAAGAAGAGATGCAAAACAAGAAGTTGTATGATCAAGATATGAAGGCAGTTAAAAGGGTACAGATGTACTGCTTCTTAGTTGCTGCAGTAATTTCTTATTTTATAGTCTGGGGAGACAAGTAATGCTAACACTATTATCGACACTAATCTCATTCTTAATGGGTGGTGTTCCTAAGTTATTAGACTTCTTTCAGGATAAGTCTGATAAGTCACATGAGTTACAGATGGCTCAGATGCAGACAGAGCGTGAACTCAAGATGCTTGAAGCTGGCTATGTAGCACAGGCTAAGGTAGAAGATATACGTACAGAGCAGATAGCTATACAGTCTGCTGAGAAGGAAAGAGAAGCTATCTATGCCCATGACATAGCCATTGGCGAAGGTGCTGCTCAGTGGGTTATCAATGCTCGTGCATTCACTCGTAGCTTCATTACTTATGGCATGTTCTTTATGTTCATGTTCGTAGAAGTATTTGGTTTCTTGTATGCCTGGAAGACAGGGATTAACTTTGAAGTAGCTCTGGATGTACTCTGGGATAATGATACTCAGACTATCTGGGCTTCTGTAGTATCTTTCTGGTTTGGCACACAAGCATTTAAGAAATGAAAGTAAGTGATAAAGCCCTTGAAGTTATCCGCCACCATGAAGGAGTTAGGACTAAGCCTTATCAATGTCCTGCTCTTCTTTGGACTATTGGTGTTGGTCATGTGATTGACCCTAATCATGCTAAAGTACCACTAGCAGAGCGTAAAGCGTTACCTATCCCTGAAGGATGGAATAGGACAATAACGATGGAGGAAGTAGATGGAATTCTTAAACGAGATTTGGCTTCTTTTGAGCGAGGTGTCGAGCGATACTGTCCTGTTACACTTACACAAGGTCAGTTTGATGCTCTTGTCAGCTTCAGCTTCAATGTTGGTATTGGAACACTACAGCGTTCAACCCTCCGTCAGAAGGTTCTTCGTGGAGATATGGACGGTGCTGCAGAAGAGTTTCTTAAATATACGATAGGTGGTGGTAAGGTACTGAAAGGACTCGTCAACCGTCGTAACGATGAACGAGCCCTATTCAAATCTTAAACCTCGAACTCTGTATCGCCTTTAGGGAATGATCCCATTAGACGTACAATACCTAAGTCAAGGACCAAGTGGTTAGCGTCTTCATACTCGTTAACCCACTCAATACCAAACATAAACCCTGTAATAAAATGTAGTTCTAGTAACATATCTTTTCCTTATTAGATTTCACAACCACCTGCAGTACAGCTCAACATCTGAGCACCTTCGACATTATCGTCGTACTCCTTGAAGTTCTCCCAGTTTACTGTCTCTGGTACTAGCAACTTCAATCGGTTGTAAGTCTCTTCATCACACTCCTCATAAGGTGCTTGCTTGTATGTTCCACCATCCATCGGTAGGAATGATACACCAGTTACCTCATCGAAGTGCTTGAATGTCCAAGCTCCTACATCCATCCACTCATTCTCTTTAACAGAGATAGTTACTGAAGGCTTATGCTCACAGTAATGACGCTGGAAAATCAACCATAACTTCAAGTGCTGTATTGCTGATAAGTCTTCACGCAACAAACCACCTTCTGCTACTGCTACAGGAAAGCTAAATACTGTAGTAGACTCAGGCTTCATCACACAAGGCTCTGCTACAAACCCTGCTTGTATCATAAACTGTGTCAGTGGATCTTTGTTATCAGCTCGCACACGTCTAATATAATACTTGCTATGCTGAGGATGAATACCACTAGCAGTGCTACAGAGCTGAGATACAGTACCTTCAGGCTTAACTGCGGTAACGGCAACGGACTGGTTAATACCAATAGCGTTAGCATAGAAATCGTTAGTGTTGACAGCCAAATCACGTAATGCCTCCAATCGTTTAGGTAATTCTACATCATCAGGGTTATTCAACAAGGTGTTGTCACAGATACCAGTCATAGACACACCCAACAATGCTTCTTCTTCTGTGTTCTTCTGCCATATCTTACGCAAGTAAGGGAAGTCTGTTAACGATGCCTGGAAAGTACCAAGGATTGTAGCAAGACGAATCTTATTGCTGATATCATCGATACTATCAGTAGAGCGAATGATGCAAGAAGACAGATTACAGAATTGATAAGGACGTAGAATGATTTCACTACATGGGTTTGTTCCAAAATCATAAGTCGCATCACGTCGTCCATTCTTAGCAGCTTGCTTCTGACTAGCTTCACGATTAAAGATACCACGCTCACCTGAATGTGACTCATAAATAGAACTCCATTCTCTCATAAACTGACCGATAGAGGGTGTCTCTTCATACGTAGCTGAGTTATTAGCTAATGCACGTTGAGCTTGTCCATCCCACCAGTTACCTGCCTTAGCATGTGCCATCTTATCATCTGATAAGTCTGACAAACTAATCATTGCTGACCGTCTGACTCCACCCACAACAACAACTTCCCCGATCTTGCAGAGAATATCATGACACTCAAGGGAAGTGAGACGACGACCTGCAGCCCCTTTAAATTTGGTGACACAAAACTTATAAAGTTCTTCCAAAGGTCCAGGTCCAGAGGCTCGTCCTCCAAAGGTCTTAAGTCTAGCTCCTGCTGGACGAACTCGTGATACGTCGAACTTTGGAATCTCGCCAGCGTATAGAAGAGCCAAGAGTTGTCGAAGTGATTTTGCCCATCCTTCTTTAGAATCCGAAACAACAATAGAAGTCTTACTATCAAACAACTGCTCTGGTACTTCAGGTAATTTCTTAACATACTGTTGCTCCACTGAGAATCCAACACCAGTACCACAGAGAAGGATATACATCGCTTCATCAAAGGCTTTAGGGTCATCGATAGGAAGATAAGAACAATTGAATGCAGCCACGTTCTGACGCTCTAATGCAGGACCTGCTGTCATTACTGCTCTCATGCTAGGTACTACATCTAAGCCTACTACTGCTTTCTCTAACTCTTCACGTAGTTCTTTAGTCAGTGTGTAGTTCTGCTTCTCTGCTAAATGCTTAGTCATGAAATCAAAGTAACGTGCTACTGTTTCGTTCCAGTGTTCACGACGACCCTTATCATCTAGGTAACGACTATATCGTGACTTAGCGATAAAGGTATTGTAAGGTGTCATATTGTATGCTGTCATTCGTCTTCATTCCAATCTACTTCTTTAAGAAGTCTTGTATAATTATTCTCTATAATATCACCGAAGGTTTCAACTAAATCTTCTGAAGCCACATCTAGCAGCTCCAGAAGAATCACTTCATCTAAACTCTTCAACCGTTCTTTTAACTCTGGCAGTGTAAGAGTATTCACTGTTTACTTCTTCGTCTTCTTAACTGCTGATACTGGCTTTGCATCCATGCACTTCTCAGCAAAGTCAATAGCTTTCTGAGTAGCTTCCAACAATGCACGTAATTGCTTCAATGAATCTGCTGGTTTGTAATCTGATACCCACAACTGTGTTGACTCACGTAGTCCAGTTTGTAGTGTAAGATCTACCCACCAATCAGTAGCGTCTTTGAATGCACCATCTACATTAACGAATGAGTTCTCACCTGGGAAGAACTTATTAAAGTTAACCTTGCTTTTTGCGTTTGTTTTATCGCCTATCATCATAGCCCTTTTCAATTGTTTAAATAAACCGTCAGATACTTTCTGCTTACATATATTATACACTAGTTACTCCAAGTTGTCAATCATCCGTTGCAGATACCACTGTGCTTTCTTCAGATCTTCTACTCCGTTCTTGTGCTTCCATCGCCATAGGTACTTGATAGCGTTGCCAGTACACATAGCTTCCATTCCATCTAAATCTTTCACCGCCTGTGCAATAGCATCGATACATTCTATGTCTCCTTGTGTATAGTGTGCAGGAGAGTTAACCATATCTTTATCGTCTGCCATTGTAATCTTATGTAAACCTTTAAAGTAATCCTCTAAACTATATTCTTTCTCATAAGGAGGAGGACATATTGTAGTACCTGGAAAATCTCTGTAACTCCAATCCATTATAAATACCTCTTCTTAAGAAAGTCTAGAGACACAAACATCTCATCAAAGCAACCGTCATTCACCTCATGTAACACTACAATACCTCGCCAGTAGTGATTACCTTGAGCACCCATGTACCCTTCGTCATGTTCATAACAACTACCAGCTATGATAGACGTAAGAGTTTTGCCATCCGCTCTAATAGCGTAAGCAACTTGTCTGCCTTGTTGATGCCCCACCACACAGCTCTGGTGCTTCTTAGAGATAATGGCGGCTGCCGATCCGACAGGACGATTAAGAGCTCCCGCAGTAACGTAATGGGCATATAGAACACCATCAACAATAACAGGCTGCTCAAACGGTAAAACTTCCCAACCAGCTTCAGCATACTTTAGATCCTCTATTGAGATAGTGCCATCAAGCATTGAATCGTTCTCTATTGCACGATCAATACGATGCTCATGGTTACCTAGGGTTAATATCATACGTGGCTTGTAGACCTTCTCCTTGTTCCTACGCTGCTTATCTTGTAGCTTGCGTAATGGAGTTAAGAGAATGTCCATTGCTTCATGTGTTGCCTGTATATCATGCTTATATCGTCTTCCTTCAAATGATTTCTTTCCTTTGTCGTAACTGGAGAGACTAGGCATGTCCGCAAAGTCGCCAATATTAATAATAACATCAGGACGCTTCTTAACAATGTAGTTTCCAATCGCTTTAAGGAATGAGTAATCATGATCAGGCTTTACTTGTACATCAGGGATTACTAGATGGGTCGTCAAAGTAAGTTCCTCCGATTTGATATCCATAAAGTGCAGACAATGCACGATTAAATACTGCAGTTACGTCGTGATGAGTAGATCCATCAGGTAGTGTAGTCTGTAGTGTCACAGCACTGCCGTCATCCTCATCTTCATACTCAGACAATCTAATATAGATATTCATTTTTTTCCTTTCACTAGTAGAAGTACATCTACCTGGTGTTTTAAATCGTTAACCTTCTGTATTAAATCAAAGAAGTGCTCTGCATCTACAAGTGCTAGTGGCTTACTGTTATTCTGTTTCAAGATAACTAGTGGCTCAACTAATCCATGCGTCTTTGCTTGCTCATAGTCTTTATATACTGCAATAGCTGCACGATTCTTACACTCGATTGTGTAATTAAACAGCGACCTAGCCAGAGGACTGAGTTGCACATCCTCTCCACCCGCTCCCATGCTCGTTGACCGTACATCATCTTGGTGTAACGTGGAGAATCGGTTGAGTATCTGATCCCTTGTCCACTGCTGAAGCTTTCTTCCTTTTGCTTTTGCTGACTGGGGTTTCAACTTTAATTACCTTTCGTTTCACTATCATTTGCTTAGGGATTGTGATGCTATTGTTACACATACCATCTGTGATTGTACCTGCTAGTTCAATCTGCTGATCATCTTCATAGACAACGAAGCCAACAGTCTTACATTGCAAGTCTTCTCTCTTAGGTTCATGCCACTCACCCTGAGCCAACGCATCTAACCACTCAACTAAAACTAGATTGGAGGATGCCACATTTGGTTTGCTTCTCTTCGTATCCACAATAGCTGACCGTTCTCCAAGACTCGCTTGTCGTCCCCTTCGTAGGCTTGTAGTATAGCAAGATACATTTCCTTTTCGTCTTTGCATTCTTTAAGTAGCCTTTCCGCTTTAACT
>Ga0209191_1000196_pt1 | contig 49735 bp, 50 predicted proteins | sample S_130626_EF_Meta_FD_187320 | JGI IMG/M metagenome (GOLD analysis project Ga0209191, IMG submission 187320) | Freshwater microbial communities from Lake Simoncouche, Canada to study carbon cycling - S_130626_EF_MetaG (SPAdes) (version 2) | ecosystem: Environmental > Aquatic > Freshwater > Lake ...
CACTGTCCCAAGGGTATTACGCTCGATGTCATCGCGAAACTTAATCGTGATTATCTCCGAGCTCGCGTGAAAGAGTTTTTCTCTTCGACGGGCAAAGCGCGTAAAGGCGGAGAGTAATTAGATTAAGTTAGAGAGGCTTTCTTCGAGTCCGCCCACGCGAGCTCGTTTAAGCCATACTCGTTTATATTCAGCTACAAGTTGATCTCTTTCTTGGCTACTGAGTGGCTTGTTTTGGGCCCGACGAATCCCTGCCACGGCACAATCTATGCCTAAAATAATTTCTGATCTCACACATTCATCGCTGATACCTTCGGCTAATTGACGACCTTTTTCTAGATGATCCAGCGATTCATTGAGTTCACTGGGGTTAACGTCTTTTAACACTTCGGGTAGATTTTCTTTCGCTGTTGTGAGTAGCTCCCAGGTTAAACTCTTATTACGAATGGATTTTTGGACAGTAGAATCAAGTCGACCAATGTGTTGAAGCACTTTTGCGGTTACGGCGGCATCGTCGCTATTAAGATTACCGAGAATCGCACAGGCTTTATCGAAATCACCTTTTTGATTCGCGGCGAAACACCAGGCTTGAGCGAGTCCACTTGCCAGAGGGAGCCACTGGGTTGGCCACGGTTGATGATTACCATTATCTCCCCATGATGTAATGAGAATACCTTGGGCCTGATGCTTAATCGCCGCGCCAACCGCCTCTACTTGATTGATCAGCGCATTATCGAGTCGCCCCGTAAAACTTTGCCAGGTGCTTGTTCCAGGAGCGATCAGGTAGGACCGTCCAAGTGAGTTGAGTCTTTCTGCCTGTTGATTGAACGGATGACCTGCGTCGTAACCCCAAATCACGGGCATCGCTAAGACTGGTGCTTCGCTCGCGAGATTTAAATCTTCGAGTAAAATGTCGCCCCAGAATTGTGGAGTGCGTCCGCGTGACTCCACTAACTGACAGATCTTTTTAAGATGATTAATATAAATAGTATGCTTACCTTTTTGTTTCACGGCTTCTTTACTGAAACCTTGGCCTAGTTCCCACGGTTCATCGCCACCGATATTTACCTGACGACTACGAAAGTGAGGAAGGTATTTATCGAGAAGTTCGCCAATGAATTTTAAAGAATCCTCGTCTGGCTTTAAGGTGCCAGGAATGGGCTTAAACTGCTGTGTTAATGGGTGAATCCAGCCCTCAGGACATTCCGCCATCGACCGGTACTTGGGATGACGGAGCCAGCGCTCCATGTGCCCAAACGTATTTAAATTAGGAACGAGTTCGATGCCGAGGCTTAGGCATTCACGGTCGAGCTGTTCAATTTCCGCAGGCGTTAAAGGTGAAGCGTCGCGCCAGACTTCTTCGTGTCCGGGAAACGCAAAACTGTGTTCAATATAAAGTTGGAATTGGTTAACACGAAGTCGGGCCAAGGCGCGGATAAGTTGGCGGAACTCATTTTGGGTGGGAATTTTACAACGCGAAATATCCAACATGAATCCTCGAATTGGTAAGTCCGGACTATCTAAAACCTCGCAGCAGGGTAGGTCTTCAGGGTTTTGCTCAAAGATCTGTCGGAGGGTTTGTGAGCCGTAAAATACACCTGCAGCGTCCCGTGCTTTTAAGTGAATGCCACTCGTCGCGATTTCTAAATAGTAAGACTCCGATCCTAGTGCTTCGGTGTATTCAATTCGACACGGGGTAGTTTGTTTAGCATCCAGCGCGGCTTCGGCCTCAGCAATCGACTGCGGGAGATTATTGAGAAAGAGTGCGGTTGGGTGGGGTGCTTTGGGAACAGGTAAAAAACCACCACGGAGACTCAGTTCCCGGGGCCGGGGAAAGAGCTGTGGAAGTTGAGCACGCATGAAATAACCCTTACAAACTTAGCGGTTTCGAGCAAGCCATCACCTCAAGCCCTAATAACGGCCTAAAAATCCAGAATATGACGTATCTTTCTATCAAGATATATTGATGTGAACTTGCCACCCCCTCATTTTCTATTTCGATAGCCTTCTATGGATCACAAAGACTCCTACATCTTTTCCTCTGAATCAGTGGGCGAAGGTCACCCCGATAAGGTGGCTGACTCTATTTCTGATTCCGTCTTGGACGCGGTTTTCGCTCAGGATAAGTTCTCGCGCGTTGCGTGTGAAACCTTGGTAAAGAGTAACCACGTCGTTATCGCGGGTGAATTAACGACCAAGGCCAAAGTTAATTTTGAAGAAGTCGTTCGTGCTGCCATCCGTGAAATTGGCTATGTGAATGACGATGACGTCTTTCACGCCGACAAAGTTTTCTTCACTAATCTTTTAACTAAGCAGTCTCCTGACATTGCCCAAGGGGTTGATGAACGTAAAGCCTCAGGAAAAAAACACTCCAAGATGGGTGCGGGCGATCAAGGTATTATGTTTGGTTACGCTTCTAACGAGACCGACGAGTTAATGCCCGCTCCAGTGATGTTTGCTCACCGCTTAAACCGCGAATTAGCACGCATCCGTAAATCCGGTGCACGTGGTACGGAGTGGATTCGCCCTGATTGTAAATCGCAAGTCGCAGTGCGTTACGAAAACGGAAAATTAAAAGAAATCACTAACGTAGTTATTTCGACCCAACACACAGCTGACGTTAGTCACAGCCAAATCGAAAAATTTTGTATCAATCAGATTATTCACAAGGTTCTGCCCAAGGTTTTAATTAACAAGAAAACTGAGTTTTTAATCAATCCTACTGGGCGTTTCGTGATCGGTGGTCCACAAGGGGATTGCGGATTAACCGGACGTAAAATAATCGTCGATTCTTACGGCGGTATGGGTCGTCACGGTGGTGGCGCATTTTCTGGAAAAGATCCAACTAAAGTCGATCGTTCCGCTGCTTACATGGCTCGCTGGGTCGCTAAGCACATTGTGGATTCAGGAGTTGCTGACCGTTGTGAATTACAAGTCGCCTATGCGATTGGTCACCCAGAGCCAACCAGCCTTCACTTAGATACTTTTGGCACCGGCAATATGTCCGATGCCTCCATCTTAGCGGCCGTGAAAGAAGTTTTCCTGTTTAATCCTGCCGAGATTATTAAACAGCTCGATTTACGTCGTCCGATTTATCGTGCGAGCACGCACTACGGTCACTTCGGTAAAAAAGGTTTACCTTGGGAAGAAACCAAGCACCTCGCAAAATTTGTTAAAGCCCTTCACCAACAATCTTAAAATTTATGTACTCACCAAAACCCTCCCGCACCAAATCCGCCAAAGCAGATTTCAAAGTAGCTGATCTCAGTCTTGCCGGCTGGGGCCGTAAAGAGCTTCAAGTCGCTGAGCACGAAATGCCAGGACTGATGTCACTGCGTGCCAAGTATGCGAAAACCAAGCCATTAAAGGGCGTTCGTATTACTGGTTCATTGCACATGACGATTCAGACTGCGGTGCTCATCGAAACCTTAGCAGCCCTCGGTGCCGATGTTCGCTGGGCTTCCTGTAATATCTTTTCAACCCAGGATCATGCCGCTGCGGCTATTGCTAAAGCCGGTTACCCTGTGTTCGCCTGGAAGGGTGAAACCTTAGAAGAGTATTGGGAGTGCACCATGGAAGCACTGACCTGGCCGAACGGTAATGGCCCAGAACTCATCGTTGATGATGGTGGCGATGCTACACTTTTAATTCACAAAGGTTATGAATTAGAAAACGGATCCAAGTGGGTTAATACCAAATCTGAATCTCACGAAGAACAGGTTATCAAAAATCTTCTCAAGAAGGTCGCTAAAGAGCGTCCAGGTCACTGGCACAAAGTTGTTGCCGCTTGGAAGGGTGTTTCCGAAGAAACTACCACCGGCGTAAAACGTCTTTATAGCATGTTAGAAGCAGGAGAGCTTTTAGTCCCGACTGTTAATGTGAACGATACTGCTACGAAATCTAAATTCGACAACTTATACGGTTGTCGTGAATCCTTGGTCGATGGCATTAAACGCGCCACCGATGTGATGGTCGCAGGAAAACTCGCCCTTGTGATTGGTTATGGCGATGTGGGTAAAGGCTCTGCGCAATCTCTGCGTGGTTTAGGTGCGACAGTTCAGATTGCCGAAGTGGACCCCATTTGCGCACTGCAAGCAGCGATGGAAGGCTATCGCGTTGTTCGCATTGAAGACACATTAGGTAACACCGATATTTACGTCACCGCTACCGGTAATCGCGACATCATCACGCTCGAGCACATGCAAAAGATGAAAGACCAAGCGATTGTTTGTAACATCGGTCACTTCGATAACGAAATTCAAGTCACTCGTTTAAATGACGCTAAGGGCGTGAAGAAGGAAATGATTAAGCCGCAAGTCGATCGTTATACCTTCGCTAAAGGAAAACAGATTTATATGTTAGCAGAAGGACGTTTAGTAAATCTCGGCTGTGCTACCGGTCACCCCAGTTATGTGATGTCGACCTCTTTCTCTAATCAGGTCCTCGCCCAAATCCACTTATGGGAAACCCGTGCAACCGCTAAGCCAGGTGTTTGTGTCTTACCTAAACACCTCGACGAAGAAGTGGCGCGCTTACACTTAGAAAAAATTGGAGCTAAACTTACCCAGTTAACTAAGGCCCAGGCAGACTACATTGGTGTGAAGCCTAACGGACCCTTCAAGACCGACAGTTACCGCTACTAATTACAGTCCCTTGATGTCGGTGCCTGGTGGCACCTCAGCCTTTTTGGAAGCATTATTATTATGCTCCATTAAGGTCTGCCGTAATTCTTTAACTTCCTTGTGGAGTGCACGGATTTCTCTGAGTTCGCCTTCGTGATCACGGTCCTCTTTAGGAAGAATTAGCTTCGATGTGATGTATGCTGAAATGGAACCAAATAGGGCAACGCCGACAATCATTAGGCCTGCGGCGATAAATCTTCCCTCTACGGTTACGGGGTAGATGTCGCCATAACCTACGGTGGTAACCGTAGAAAGTGCCCACCATACTGCATCGCCCCCACTTTTAATCAGGGCTTCGGGAGATTTTCGCTCAACTTCAACGATGAGTGTCGTACTAAAAAGAATCATCACGAGGGCGATTCCTGGCATCGCCAGAATTTTTTCATTCAACGTAGTACCCGATGTTACTCCTTTGAATTTATAAATAATTCGGGCCAAGCGGACGAATCGATAGATGCGAATCGCCTGCATCGCACGAAAAGCAGCATCGAGTGGAATAGCCGCGAGCACATCCAGCCAACCCCATTTCCAGTATTTTCTGCTCCAGTCCATGCGTCGCCAGCGAACCAAAACGTCGACCATGAAAATGACACACGCATAACGATCGATTAAAATAAACTGATTTTGGGTGTCATGGGGAAGGGTGACGAAAGTTTCCCAAATAATTAAAACCAAGGAGACAACCGAGACGACGAGCACCGACCAATCCCAAACCTTTAATTTTTCCTGAAGCTCTTTGTCCATTCTCATAGACAAATATTAGAGAGTTTGGCCACCAAGACAAACACCGTTTTTAATATGGCCTTATCAGAAACCTATTTATTTTGGTCTATCCACCATTGGGTTGCATTCACTTCGCCCTGACTTCGCAGTCTCTGCGCATAGTCTTTCATTTGTTCATCCGACATCTTACTGATCGGTAGGTCTTGGGCCTTTTGCACTAAGCTCTGTAATTGGTTTTTTTGCTGATTTAATTCTTTTAAACGCGCGTCAGCGGTTTGCCCCGCGGAATTGACCGGCGTTAAGGGATCCAGTTGATTCAAAATCTTCGACTCAATATCGATGCCGACTAAACTGCTGAGGAAACTCGGTTTTTCTTGGGCTTGAATTTTTTGTCCGATGTCTAGTCCGATGGATACCGTGGGCTCGGCCGCATCCATATCATTATTTTTAATATACTGATCACGTAGTTCGCCTAATTTATCAGCTACAGCACCCACTTTACTGGTCGTGTCTTGGTTGCGTTGGGCGGAATCAAAAAGTGCGTAGAGTTGAGCTTCGGTGCTGTTATATCCTGCGGACAGATAGGCCGCTTCAGTTCCGGAAGCTAAAACTAGTGAGTAGTCCTGCAATGTGCCGCTATCGAGTGATTGGATTAATCCGCCTGCTGCTTTGGAAAAATCTCCCCGCTCGAATGCCGAAAGAGAATCGAGATAATCACAGAGTGAATTTTGCGGATCATGTGTTTTGAATGCATTGAGCGCGGTTTGGCGTTCTTCTTGCGTAGGTCCGCGCAGAGCCATCTCTAATTGCACGACCGGGTTTTCACCGAACCGAGTAATGGCTTCGCGGAGTAATTCGGGATTTTTACTTAAACGACTCCCAATAACGAGGCTGGTGGCATCGCGATCGTTAGAAGTTAGATAGCCCTGAATCTGTTGATCGGTTAAAGAGGGTAGGCCTTTTTGACTGAGCTGTATGATGGTCTCTTTGATCGCCGCCTCACTGGTGACAATCTTCTTGGGTTCTTGTGCGAGTCCTTGAATGGGTCGCGGACTAATTTTTGGCATCACCGTCTCGTTTTTTGGCTTACTTAATCCGCGGTCATAGTTGATCCATAATACTGCGAGTGCTACGACGGATACGACCACTCCAATTAATAGATACCGCTTCATTAGTTTATGATATTACACGCGTCTTAGATGAAGACAACCTCGTTCAATGAGCGGTTCAGTTGGATAATTTAACCGATTAGCTTAATTTAGACTGTTTTAGATTATTATTATTTGCGCCCCCGCCTGTTTTACTCACTTTGCGTGCATGGCCGAATTGCCCCAATCGTTAAGAGAATGCAAAGCATTGCCGACCGGTAGTCGCTTTATGGCTATTTGTGGATTGGGAGACATTAACACCAAATCCGCCAAGAATGGGTCTACCTATTTTGAATTTGTTTTGGGTGATGCTTCGGACGAAGTGAAGGTCCGCGTTTTTTCTGATTCACCTTTGAAATCAGTACTCACCACATTAAAGCCTGGTACGCCTGTGAGAGTTGGAGGAACGATGGGAGAATTTGCTGGTCGCCCAGAATTCCGTGTCGATGCACTCGCAGCTATTACCGATGCCGAAAAATCTGACCCTGCTATCATGGGTCGCCTTACTCCCGTGTCTCAACAAGATCCACTAAAAATGCGCGAAGAACTCGGCGCTATTATTAAACGCATTCCCCACGCGACCTTACGGGCTTTGGTGGAATCGATTTTAGAAGAACACGGCGAGCGCTTCTACGACTCGGTCGCCGCCACGGGCATGCACCACGCCTACCGTCACGGCTTACTCGAACACACACTACGTATGGCGCGTTGTGCGGAAGCCTTACTGCCTCTTTATCCTAGAGTGGATCACTCTTTGGCCGTCTCGAGTATTATTCTGCACGACGTAGGTAAAATTCAGGAATACACCAAACTCGAGCCCGGTATGCCCCGCGCCGGTTTCACCCGCGCTGGAAATTTACACGGCCACTTAGTCTTAGGAGCTTTTATTGTGAGAGAGCACGCGACCAAGGTACAACTCGAGGCCTCATTGCGTGAGCGCGTGGAACACGTATTACTCAGTCACCATACGATGCGCGAATACGGTGCGTGTCAGACTCCTTCCACCCCTGAAGCGGTTTTCGTGGCTCGTATTGACGATATGGACGCTAAGCTTTCTGCGATTGAAGAGGAGTTACGTAAAGCCCCTCCGGGCGTTGAGTTTATGCCCTTAAAGGCGATTGATGGTCAGTTACTCATTACTCCTCCGAAAACTAAATAATGATTACGTTGCAGGAGTTGGACTTTGATCTGCCTCCTGAACGGATTGCGGCTGTGCCTTCATTGCGGCGTGATGACTCACGATTACTCGTTGTAAATCGCGCGACTAAAAAAATCTCACATCATTACTTCAAAGAGCTTCCTGATTTAATTCCGCCTACGACGACTTTCTTCCGAAACAGTGTTCGAGTTTTAAAGGCCCGACTTTTTGGAGTTCGTCCCACGGGTGGAAAAGTCGAATGCCTTTTACTCCGTCCCACTACCCAACCCCTGGAGTGGCATTGTATGTTGCGCCCCGGAAAGCGCGCCTCAGATGAAGCAGGCTTTTATATCGACGGTCATCACGCCGTGGTCGTATCTGTGGGTCAGGGCGGAGATTATATCGTGCGATTTAATTTACCGGCCGGATTAAGCGTCGAACAACTTGCTCAACAGCACGGAGAATTACCGCTTCCGCCTTACATCGTGGATGCACGAGAAAAGTTAGGCGTAAAAGATTTCGCCGATGAGGAACGCTATCAAACTGTTTATGCCGAACAAACGTCGACCCGTGCCGTCGCTGCACCTACCGCTGGATTGCATTTTACGCCTGAGCTGCTCGAAAAATTATCCCAACAAGGACACGAAACCTTTAACCTCATTTTGGATGTCGGCGCAGGAACCTTTCAACCCATTCAGGCGGCTCATTTAAGTGACCACGTTATGCATAGCGAAGACTATGTAATCCCTGCTAGCACAATCGAGGCACTGCGTAGTCGTCGACCACGCCTAGCCGTGGGTACTACGACGGTGCGATCAGCTGAGGACTTTATCAGAAAATTCCCCGATTTTAAAAACACGCCAGCCGGAGATTATAAAGGCAGCTCGAGTCTGTTTATTAAGCCTGGTGATACAATCCAGTGCTGTGAGCACCTGCTCACTAATTTCCATTTACCCAAGTCGACCCTACTTTGTTTGGTCGCGGCATTTTTAAGCCCAGGAGATCAATCGGGACTTCCTTGGCTTAAAGAAATTTATGCTGAAGCCATTCGTCGCGAGTACCGCTTTTTTAGTTACGGTGACGCGATGTTGATTCTGTAGATTTTACTTTTTCAGCGAGTCGCGAATCTCAGTCAGCAGTTTAACCTCAGCACTGGGTCCAGCGGCTACCACCGGATCTTTTAATTTGTTAATCTGACGGATGAGTAAAAATATCGTGAATGATACGATTAAGAAGCTAATGACAGTATTGGCGAAGGCACCGTATTTGATAATCACTGCGCCCGCCGCTTCCGCATCCGCCATGGTGACGTAGGGTCCTGCCGCTTTAGTGCCTGGTTTGAGGATGAAATAAAGATGCGAGAAATCTACGTTCCCGAGCACATAGCCTAGCGGTGGCATGATGATGTCCTCGACAAGGGATTTAACGATGGCGCCGAACGAAGCACCGATAATCACACCGACCGCGAGGTCGGCCACATTACCACGTAATGCGAATTTCTTAAATTCTTCTTTGAGCGACATGTTATTGAGCGATTACTTTTTTTCCGGAGCCGGTGTGTTCACTTTGATCACGAGAACCTCAATCTGTTTATTCAGATCCATAATCACCGCGTTCTGTTTTTCGATGCGACTATTCACTTCATTAACCTGTGCTAAGGATTTTTTACCAAATTCTTCCGACGCTTGTAGGACTTTGGTTGTTTCCGCATTCTGTGTTTCGAGTTGCACTATTTTTTCATTAGCCTCTTTGAGAGTTTTTTCAGTCTTCGCTAAGGTATCAGCCAAATCGTTATTCGCATTAACAACGGTTTCGTTGATTTTTAAAGCTTGTACCAGTTTTTCATTAACTCGCTTGAGGTCGGCATCTTTCGCGTCAATCGCTACGCGATTTTCAGCTAATTTAGTTTCTTGGTCATGGTTGAGTGTTTTTAAGGTAGCGACCTGAACGTCTAAAACGTCGATGCGTGATTTTTGTGCTTCAATAGTTTCTTTCCATTGTAAGCCTTTCCATAAAATTACCACCGCGAGTGCGATGAAGAGCACAACGACAATGGAAATGATAACCCCTTGAGGGTTAGACGCACGCGGTGGGGTGGGGGCTGGATTTTGTTCTTCGTTCATGGGTGTTAAATTAGATTTCCCAATCTCCGCTAGCTTCGGATTGGGCGAGTTGCGCTACTGTGAAACCATTCATTGATTTTTCAAACCGTTTCGAAAGCTCCCGCCAAAGATTGGCTACCTGTGGTCCGGAATTCCCTTTTAGGGTGATTTTCGTCGAAATTAAATCGGGCTCTACCACTTCGAGCACCTGTTTAATTGAAATATCTTCAGCATTTCGGGCCAAACGATAGCCCCCCGTTTTGCCGCGACGCGAATCCACTAAGCCGCCTTCGCGTAACTCATTTAATAATTGAACCAGATAATTCTGAGGAATGGCTTCGAGTTTCGCGAGTTCCTCAATGCGAGTGACCGTGTTACCTTTATTGCGACGAGCTAATTGAGCCAACACGCGCAACGAGTATTCAAGTTTGAGTGAGGCTTTCATGAAGATTTTTCGGTGGGGCTTTCGGACTTATCGGGCTCGGCGGGTGGAGTTTGTCCAACGAGTATAAAAGTCCGATCGGGAATTTCGTTCGAGAGAATCGGGGCCTTGGGTCGGGCAAACCAAGATGTCCCTAAAAAACATATGCCGGTGTTGTGGACGACTTGTATGGCGCGATCGTCCCAGAGTTCGATCATGTCGAAATCTTTTTTGTCGGTTATTTCTAAGTCGGGCAGTCCGTTTTCAGCTAACCATTTTTTGGTGGCAGCCAGACCTTCTTCATTACCGGCCCGGGCGGTTAAAATTTTAATTCGAACGCCCTTAGCTAACCAGGCCTGCACTCTGCGCATCATGAGAGGCACGGGTGGTCCGATGTGCGACATGCTCAACCAGCGCCCCGCCTCGGCGAGTGTTCCGTCTAAATCCACTCCCACCCATGGTCCATCTTGGTCGGGTCTGGTTTCTGGGACGCGTTCTTCGGGGACCGGCTCATCGGGAGCCTTTGATAGGTCGATTTCAACAGGTGGCTTTGGCTGGAGGCCTAGGATTTTGCGCAACCATTCAAACATGAGTCATGTTAGTCAGAATTGAGGCCAAAGGGCAAGGGGACAAGTTGAGGTGCCAAGCTGGCAAGTGGGCACGTTGGCAAGGGGGTATTAGGACGCCCGCTGGAGCACCCCTGCAACGCTGTGTACCTTGAATGCCGATCAAATAAAAAAACCCACCGATTAAAGTGGGCGTTATGAAACTAGGCATCTCCCCTTGTCACCATGTCACCTTGCCCACGTGTCCCCTGAATTAATCACAAGTGCTCGGGGCGGGAGTCGAACCCGCATACCTTTCGGCGCCAGAACCTAAATCTGGTGTGTCTGCCATTCCACCACCCGAGCGACCTGTGGGTTAAAGATTTTACTGCTCGCGGCCTTCTGGCAAGCGCTTTGCGATTTAGTCTTTTAAATTAATCGCCCCAGGCGTGATCCCATTTTCGCGTAAAGCTCTTGTTGGGTTTCACCCGCCGCAATTAAGTCGTCTTCGAGACGAATTCGATTGGGTTCAAAGAGGGTAGCGATGAAAGATCCACCAAATCGGAAATAGCCTTTTTCTTCTCCTTTAATCACATGAGAATTCGTAGAATAGGTTTCAACGATGGTCCCTACATTGGTAGCCCCAATTGCCACAACGGTGACGAGTCCAAACGGCCCCGCATCAATCGAAACTCGCTGACGTTTATTTTGCCAAAGATAACTGACATCGCGACGCAGCGCATAAGGGTTTACTGAAAAGAGTGAGCCGTTGATTAAAGTGGGTTCGGTTGCGATTCCTGATACAGGAAAATGAAAACGGTGATAGTCGACCGGACAGAGTCGCGAGCATACTAACACGCCATTCTTGTATCGCTCAGCTAATGATCGATCTCCCAAGAAAGTATCGAGGTCAAAAGTTTGGCCCTTCGCAAATACACCCTTAATATTTGAAATATTTTGAAACCCTAAATGCCTGCCATCGGCAGGAAGAATGGCACAATCCGTTTGTTGGTCGATCGGACGCGCTGACGATTTTAATTTCCGATAAAAGAAATCATTAAAACTTTTATACGACTCAATATTTTCATCTGCGAATTCGGACGTATCTAATTTATAAGTCTCAATAAACGGTGCGATGCGTTGAATGCTGCTGGGGCGATCCATCGCCCGGCCGTAAATTTTGGAGAATATCGATCGCTTTACTAAGGCGTGGAGGGCGACTTTACCCAGGGGGTTGCCATAGATTCTTTGTAACCAGGCTTCGCCGTAGACCTGTTCAGTTTCAATCTGACCAGTATGGCGATTCTTGAAGGTTATTGGGTCATTCGGCTCCATGCCTCAAGATTTGCGAATTTTTGAGTGTAAGGGAACCATTTATCTGACAAATTAAGAGATACCTTCCGATGACCCGACTGGCTATCATTTTTACCCTATTTATAACTGCATTGCAGGCCCAATCGCGTCGCATCGAAAAAACCCCAGAAACGATTCAGACTGAGGTGGAGGCGGAGATTGTCCGCACACGTTTGGATTTAGCCGAATCGCAACGCCGCCAAGCTAAACAAGCCTCCGATCTGGAGATTAAAAAACTCGAAGTGGAAAATCGTATCCGCCAACTTAAGAACGAGGCCGCTGGGGCGATGGATGACGCCGAAAAATCTCAGCTCAATTTAAAGACTTCGATTGCTAATGTTAAGGCGACCTTGGCTTCAGGCGAAAAAGATGCCCGCCGTGCTGAATTTGAAGCGGATGTGAAACTAGCCAGTACCCAGGCTGCGGTTGAATACGCCGGCTTGGAAAAGGTCGGAGAAATTGCCCGTTTGCAGAAAAAAGTTATCGAAACGACGAGCGGTAAAATAGAGTATCCTTTGGAGCCTCTTGCCGAAGGTGTTTTGCGTATTTCCGATCGAAGAATTCCTTTTAATGGAATTGTCGATGAGACGTTGGCGAAGTTTGTTTGTGACCGAATCGCTTTTTATAATGCGTTAGATAAAAAGGCTCCCATTTTTATTGTGATTGAACGTTCTCCCGGTGGCTCCGTGATGTCAGGTTACCAAATCTTGCAGGCGATGGAATCATCACAGGCCCCGGTTTACGTGGTGGTCAAGGGCTATGCCGCATCGATGGCCGCTATCATCACAACGATGGCTAAACAGTCCTACGTCTACCCACAGACCGTTGTTTTACATCACCAAGCAAGCACTTCGCTTTCCGGAAATCAGACCCAGTTAGAGCAGCAATTAAAGTGGTCCAAAATTTGGTGCGAAAGAATTTTCGTAAAGGTCGCGAATAAAATGGGCATCACAGTCGATGAGTTTGTTGCCAAAATGTACGCCGCTGTTTCTACAGGTGATTGGAAGGTTTTAGGAACCGAGGCGGTTAAATTAAAATGGGCAACCCATGTAGTTGATCGCATGACTGAAGAAGGGGTAAATAATACGGCGGCCGTTCCCGCTCTGGGTGCGATAAAACCCGATGGTCTCAACGGTACCACCGCTTTAAACCCCTTAACCCCATTTGATATTTGGTGGATTTACGATCCTTCTACCGAATTTATTTACCGCTAATTTAAAAAAACAAAAACATGTCTAAACACACTCATTTGAAAATCTTCAGCTTGTTAGTTGGGCCCATTCTTTTTGCCCAAGCTACGCCCGTTAAGACTGCAAATAGCGATACGGCGAATTCTCCACTCTCTGCAGTCGCATCCCTGCCTACCACCGTAGCACCGGGCCCGGTGATTGCTCGCGATGATTTAACTCCCGAGCAGAAAGATAAAATGAAAGAAGTGGACCGCATGCGTGTGGAGAAGGCTTTAATTGATGCCCAATTAGCCCTGCAAGAAGCCAAACGCATGGAAGAGATTGCTCCACTGAATGCTGAATCAATGAAGTTGTCGGCTGAGCGCTCTCTGCGTTTAGCCAAAGCGTCCGCCGAGGCCTCAGCTTTAGAAGAAGAACGCACTAAACTCGAACGTCAGTCTGCCCTCGAACTCGCTCGTTCCAATGCACGCTTAATTGAAAAAAATAATAAAATCCGCGAACTGGAAGCAGAGGCTAAACAATTACAATTAGAAGCTAGCAATACGGTGACACGCTTAACGAATGAAATTAATCGTTTTCAGAAAGAAGATGAAGCGCGTAAAATTGCTGCGAATGTTAAACCAAAATATTTAAAAGACCCTTACGTGGATGGCGTTTTATACATCACAGATCGCCGGATAACTTTTAACGGTGCGGTCACCGATCAATTAGCCGACTACATTTGTCAGCGGATTAATTTTTATAACAATCAATCCAGTGAGTTCCCCATTTTCATCGTGGTCGACAATAGTCCAGGTGGATCTGTTTCAGCTGGATACTTAATCCAAAAAGCGATGGCGGCTTCCAAGGCCCCTGTTTATGTTGTGGTCAAGGGCTTTGCGGCGTCGATGACAGCGGTGATTGCAACGTGCGCAGAAAAATCCTTCTGCTATCCTAATACCATCATTCTTCATCACCAGGTTTCTAATAGCGTGAAGGGCAATATGACCGTGTTGAAGGAGCAGATTGAGTTCACCAAGTTATGGTTTGAACGCATGGCGACACCGGTGGCAAAGAAGATGGGTCTCACGCTCGATGAGTTTGTTAAGAAGATGTATGAGAATGATTCTACGGGCGACTGGCAGGCCTTCGGTGAGAAAGCCAAAGAACTTAAATGGATTGATGTCGTCGTGGACCGTATCGAAGAGACAGCGGTACTCGACATGCTGTCGCCAGTGCCTGCACCTACGACTGCCTTGCCGAAGTCTGCTCAATCTGAGTACTCAGGTGTTGCGATTAAAGCCGATGTCAACGGAAAGCCCTATTACGAGCTCCCATCTTTATCTAACCCGTTCGACGCTTGGTGGATTTATGATCCCCACGGTCTGTACCGCGCTCGCTAATTAACGAACGAGTTCGGCTGTCTGAGCAGGTGCACCTGACTCCGAAGTTTTATCCGCTAGTAATTTGCTCCAGTCGTCGGCGATGCGGATAGCTTCTTGCAGTTGGATATCGTAATCAGGCCAGTCTTCATCTTCGAGTGGCTCGCGGATGCGCGATTGGCGCTTGGATTTATTTGTGTATTCAGGCCCTTCCTTCTTTTCCTGTTCGAGGGCGGCATCTAATTTTACATCCTTTGCCTTGAATGATTTTTTGGAGAATTGATTAAGTTCACCACGAACTTGTTCACGGAAGGTGAGATCATCGGTGCGTTCTTGGCGACGTTGTTCAAGTGAGATGGAGACCTCTTTGCGGTTGGTCCGACTGCGCGTCCATTCGATAGAGTGATTAAGCGTAGAGAATTCAGGAAGCTCAGCTTGGCGTTTGGCTGATGCTTCTTTGAGAATATTAACTAAATTATCGGAGAGCGGCGCCTTTAACCACGGACCTTCATCTGGCTTAGTCAGTGAAGCAGGAATGGAATCCCAAGGAAGGGGATGGTCTAAATCTGATTCGGCTACGGGCAGAACGGAGAATACTGAAGGTACAATGATATCCGCGGGAACACCTTTAAGTTGAATGGATGAACCGCTCGGTGCGTACCATTTTTGAATAGTCACTTTAATAGCCGACTTAATATCTAACTCCTTAAATACGCGATTCAGTTCGATGATACTCTGAACCGATCCTTTTCCGTGTGTGGTGGTATCGCCCACCACGAGAGCGCGTCGGTGGTCTTTCATCGCACCCGCAAAAATCTCCGAGGCAGAAGCGGAAAGTTTTGAAGTGAGAACGATGAGCGGTCCATCCCAAGCGACTTTAGCATTCTCATCGCGGTAATTCTCAATGCGTCCTTGGCTATCGCGGACCTGAAGAATAGAACCGGTCGGAATAAACAGCCCAGATAAATCGACGGCCTCATTGAGAAGGCCACCGCCGTTTTTACGTAGGTCTAAAATCAGCGCCCGGACGCCCATGGCTTTGAGTTTAATGATGAGTTGCTCCACATCTTTGGTTGGGCTGGAGCCCGAACCATCTGGATTTTTTCCGTAGAAAGCGGGAAGTTCGATGACGCCGAGATTTCCATTTTGACCTTCGAAGCAACGGGCGGAGGCCATTTGATTGAATAACTTAATTTGATCACGTGCGAGGACGATGGTTTTACGTCCGCTACCATCGCCCGATTCTACTAAAAGTTTAACGATGGTATTTTGTTTTCCGCGAATTCGATTTATCGTTTTCTGGAGGCGCAGTCCCACGATATCATCCATCTCGCCGTCTTTACCTTGTCCGACGGCAATAATTTTATCTCCCGACTTAGCTTTGCCGGAAAGAAAGAGAGGACCGCCGGGCAAGATTTCTTTGATGGTACAATAGCCATCTTCGTCGGTGAGCGTGGCGCCGATTCCGCAGAGCGAATTGCGCATGCCGATTTCAAATTCTTCGAGCGATTGCTGAGAAAAGAAAATGGAGTGTGGGTCGTACTGTGTAGAGTAAGAATTGAGGAACAGCTCCTCAACTTCTTGCGGATCAAAACTTAAATAGACTTTAATTTTTTCGTAACGCTTTTTTAAACGAGCGACTGCTTCTTTGATTTTTTCGGGAGTGACTTCAGGTGCTTTGGTTTCGTGAGTAGGCTTTTGTTTAGGCTCATTGCGGTTGTTATTGGCCGTGCGGTCGTCGCCTAATAATTCACTCAGAATATCTAATCTTAAACGACGACTCCATAAATCATCTGCCTCTTTGCTGTCGCTCGGCCAATTGCCCTTCTTTCGGTCAGTAGGAAAGAAGCCCGATTGAGTTAAATCGATTTTTTGGTTTAAGGATTGGATGGAACTCGCCGTGCGCTCTTCAACATGCTTGCGGAATGCTTGATAAATCTCGAATGCGGGGGTGAGGTTTCCGCGAGTTAAATATAAATCTAAGCTGCGACCGTAACGACTGACAAATTCATCTACTTCCGCTTGAGTGAAATACATTTTAGCAGGGTCTAAATTTTCACAGTAGGTAACGATGACTTCTTTCGTGTCCACATCGGGCATTTGTTTTTTGCTGATATGCAGGCGTTCCAGTAATGCCACGGTCGCCCGTGTTTCATTCTGCATTAACTCCGTGGTCGTAAATTTTACTGGCTCGCCGTAACTTAACTGAAAGGCGAAAACAAAAAGTAGTAAGCTACGAAGGGTCATAGAAATTTTATTTCAGTTGATCACTGAGTTCAGCGAGTCTGCGTTTTTCGGACTCCGTGAGCGAGCCGAAACCCTTGACGGAAATTTTGTCGAGCAGGACGTCTAATTCCGCACGGACTTGAACGATTTTTTGCCCATTTTTTGGCTGAATAGACGTTGCGCTGTCATCGTCGAATGGGTTGCTCATTGTAGATAGAGCGCCACCACCAGAGCGATTTGTTTGATTTTGATATTTCCACATCAGCCACCCAAACAAAAAGCCACCGAGGTGAGCAGAATGCGCGAGGCTCGTGCCCATCGCCCAATCGAGTGCAGGCTTCCAGTTTGTCCATGTATGTCGCCCGGGTAATTCGGAAAAACCCCAACCTAAAAGCGTGACGACTAGGAGCGTGATTAGAAGCCAGCGGGCTTTTATATTAACGGGAATAAAAAAGAAAAGTAACAGTGTGATGACTTGGTCTAGTCGATCCAGTAAAGCTACAACCATGAGTGCATAGACGCCTCCGGAGATTCCGATTAAGATATGATTTTCGGAGCGCACTCCACTCACGCCCGTCAGCCACCAACAAAGTGCACCCAAGATAATTCCGCCGCAGAGTGTTTGGTAGAATACTTTTTCGTCGTAGTATTCTTCGACGGCTTTTCCTAACCACCAAAGTCCCAGCGCATTCCCCAAAAGATGCCAAAAACTATAATGAATAAAGGCGTAGGTGAACCACTGCCAAGGTGCGGAATTGATTTCGGGCAGGGTAGCCCAAGAGGTTAAGTCGATGCGGGTGGAGTCTTGTACTAGCCCAACCAGATAGAAGCCTACGATAAGACACAAAACGATGACAGAACCCGATATCCCTGAGCGAAAGGGAATCGTGTTTTGCATATAGGCTCGATCGCCGACGCCCATGAATCTGTGGCTTAGAGTTTTTTAACTATCGCATCCGCTAAACCATATTCAATGGCTTCTTCGGCGGTCATGTAAAAATCTCGATCGGTATCTTTAACTACTTTTTCAAGTTTCTGTCCCGAGGCCTTAGCGAGAATTTCATTCAGCTCAGCGCGCAGGCGTTCCATCTCGAGAGCTTGAATATGAATATCCACGGCAGGGGCTTGAATACGACCCATGATGAGCGGCTGGTGAATCATCACGCGGGCGTGAGGGAAGACGAGTCGGCCACCTTTTTGTTTAGGCGCTTGGAGTAAAATCGATCCCATGGAAGCAGCCATACCGGTGACGACTACTTTAACGGGTGAGGTGATTAAGCGGATGGTGTCGTAGACGGCCATACCTGCTGTGATCGAACCACCGGGAGTATTGATATAAAAAGTAATCTCTTTTCCTGGATCGGAAGTTTCGAGGTACAGGAGTTTTTCTACGATGTCTTTAGCGGAGGCGTCATCAACGGCTCCCCAGAGGAACAGCTTACGTTGTTCGAGAAATTTTTTCTGAATGAGCATAGCACTCGGGGAGGCTTCTTTAGGTGCCTCAGGGGTTTTCTCTTCTTCTTCGTCGTCGTTGGCCATATGACCCTTAACCTTGAGCAAAAGATGGGCGGTGGCAAGCATCGCTCGGCTAATTTATTAAAATTGTGAACGACCCATCCTTGCACCTGTTTATAAGAAAGGTTAATTTTTACACGTGTTAGCAATTAATATACAAGATTTGCATTACCAAATTGATTCACACCCAATTTTAAATGGGGTTAATCTCCAAGTAGAGTCGGGCTCCTTGTATTGTCTCGTGGGTCCTTCGGGTAGTGGCAAAACGACGCTGTTAAAAATACTAGCTGGATTGATCCAAGGCCATACGGGGTCCGTAAAATTAGAGGGCAAAAATTTAAACGAAAAAACTCAAGCCTCGCGTGCCACTGCCATGGTTTTCCAAAACTATGCATTGTTTCCGCACTTAACCGTTTGGGAAAATGTGGCTCTGGATTTAAGCGACTCAGGTCTGTCTCCCATCGAAGTAAAAGAACGTGCCTACCATGCCTTACATTCGGTGGATGCTAAATCATGGGCCTTGCGTCGTCCTTCCGAACTCTCAGGCGGCCAACAACAACGCATCGCCTTAGCCCGCGCGCTCATGTCTAACCCTAAGTTATTACTACTCGATGAGCCTTTTAGTAATTTGGATACCGCTGGTCGGATTGAACTTCGTGATCGTCTGCGTCAATTAGTCCAAGAAAGATCGATGACGATTGTCTGCGTATTACATGACCAAAAAGATGCCTTTGCGATGGCGGATCAACTAGGCGTCATGTGCGATGGAAAAATTATACAATCCGGTAATCCACTCGATGTTTATCGCCGCCCTTTAAATAGCTGGATTGCTACTTTCTTAGGCTCCGCAAATTTAATTAAAGGAAAGTTAGTTCACCAAGCTGCCGGTGAATTTATTGCTCATACTGATTTTGGTGAACTCCATGGTGCTTTATCCGATGTCGATCATCCACCCGCAATCGGACAATCGTTTACGCTATGTATTCGTCCCGAATGTTTGCATTTAGATATTATGCCACCTGAAGAAAATTCTTTTGAAGGCAGTGTGACCGACACTTTATTTCAGGGGGATTTTTCACTCCACGATTTTTCGACAGTTCAAGGATTAGTATTAAAAATATCAGAAATTAATCCCCGCCAGCGCGTCGGTTCGAAGTCGACCGTTTATGCGTGGGTTGAGCCCGAAGACGTGGTGGGCTTAATCGATTAAAACTTAAACTCGCTAATTAAGATTAAACCGCCACTTCTGGGTGCAGATGAAGGCCGCTCATATCAGAAACGAAATTTTGCCTACACTGAAACTGGCCGTACCGATTATGCTAGGCATGTTAGGTTACGGTTTGATGTTTGTGATTGATGTAACGATGGCTGGTCACCTCGGTGAAACCGCTTTGGCCGCCTCGGCCCTGGCTGCTAATCTAAATTATATTCCCTATGTTTTTGGCATTGGACTCATCGGCGCCATTTCCGTTTACCAGTCACAAGATAATGGGGCAGGGGTTGAAGAATCGGCACCCGCTATTCTCCGACACGGAATGGCGCTGGCCCTTATTTTTAGTTTGATCGCCGCTGCCTTTACTCACGGATCAGCTTATTTTTTAGATCATTTAGGATCGTCCCCAGAAGTTGCGAAAGAAGCCTACGATTTCTTTGTCATTATGGCTTGGGCGATGGTACCAGGTTTATTGTTCCATGCCCTGCGTTGTCATCGTGACACTCAACACCAACCCTGGATTTCTTTAGTTTGGTTAACCGTCGGATTACTTCTTAATATTTTATTAAATTGGTTATGGATGTACGGTAATTGGGGTTTTCCTAGTTTAGGATTAGCAGGCGCTGGTTGGGCGACTTTGGTTTCGCGCTTCGTGTGTCTCGTCGGACTTTGGTTCACTCCAGGACGTGGAGAAGTAAACTGGGCCGAGGGTTTCCAGAAAAAAGTTTTCGCGCGTTTGTTGAAGACCGGACTTCCCGCTGGTTTACATAGCTTGAGTGAAGTCGGAATTTTTGCGGTCGTTCCCATTTTTGCTGGATGGATTTCACCGACGGCCCAAGCGGCGCACCAAGTAGCAATCAGTACCGCCTCCGCAGCCTTTATGTTGCCACTCGGATTAGGCATCGCCGCAGGGATACGAACAGGCGAGGCCTATGGGGCCAAAGATATCAAGCGGGCTCATGCTATCGGCTGGGGTGCCATTATGATGGGTGGCTGTTTTATGGCACTCTACGGATTAGCCATGATTTTACTGCGCCCTAGCTTACTCCAACTCTATGGCGTAGCAGGAACCGATACTGCAACGCTCGCCTCGGTCTTACTTATTTTCGCTGCCGTGTGGGCGCCGTTCGACGGAGTCCAAATCGTCGCTGCTTACTTACTTCGCTCAATTAATTGCGCCGCTTGGGCCTCCTGGGCGGTCTTTATTGTCTATTGGTTGATCACCTTGCCCCTAGCTTTGTTATTGGCGTTTCCCTGTCATTTAGGAGCGGCGGGAATATGGATCGCGTTAGCCTTTGGCCTATTTTTGGTGTCCTTGGCGATGGCGTGGAAGTTTTGGCGTTCAACCCGCTACTCGGGCGTTTAGGGTTTATTCACAGCGGATTCCGTCACTCAATAGTCACACTGTATCCATAATTTCTTAACACGGATTATCTTTCCACGAGGTGATTTTCGCATAGTATTTTAGATGCACCCCAAATGCACCATCCTCAAAATACTATGCTCCTGTCTCAGGAAGCTGACGATCCCGAGTACGGTTTCAGTGATACGACCGAACTCGATTTAGCGTTGTTGTCGTTTGAGCACCTCAAGTTGTTAATCACGGAATTAGATTCCATGCATCGAGTGAACGCGGATGATTCGCGCGCACTAGAAAAAGTCTGCGATTATGTGGTCCATGATCCGATCTATGCAGATTCGACGCGCGCGATTTTCCGTTCGCAGTTGGAAAAGTTAAGTAGTCGTCAGAACTAGAAGATGACAGAAAAGAGAGCCCTACGAGTTTCGCCAACCAGCGAGACCGGGGAAGATTCTCTGCATAACAAAAAAGCCGACAGTTCAGTCGGCTTTTTCAATTCGTTTTAAAAACGAAATTAGATCGCGCAGCTGTTAGAAGCGGTAGGAACCACTTCAACGCGACGGTGTTCAGCATCCCACTTCACTAAGCCATCGGCTTTAGCAAAGAGAGTGTGATCGCGACCCATACCTACATTACGACCCGCGCGCATTTGAGTGCCACGTTGACGGATGAGGATGGAGCCAGCGGTAGCGAATTCGCCGCTGTAAAGTTTAACGCCGAGACGTTTCGATTGTGAATCGCGGCCGTTACTGGAAGTGCCGCCACCTTTCTTGGTTGCCATGGTAGTACTTGATTAAGGGTTAAGCAGAAATGGTTTCGACTTTGATAACCGACAGCTCTTGGCGGTGACCGCGACGACGGTAGTAACCTTTACGGCGACGGTGTTTGAAGATGTCGATCTTCTCGCCGCGCTTGTTCTCGAGGATAGTCGCGGTGACTTTGGCGCCTGCAACGGTCGGGGTACCGATCTTGGCAGCTGCGCCTTCTCCAACAAGGAGAACTTGGTCAAAGGTGAGTACGTCCCCTTCGTTTTTACCAGGGTACTGGTTAACGATGAGGATGTCGCCTTGCTTCACTGTGAACTGGCGACCGGATGTGATAAATGTGGCCTTCATGGCTGTCGGAAGGTCGGAGCAAATGAACTGACGGGGGGTTGGCAAGGGGAATTATTTTTTAACTTTACGGTGGGGGTTAAACCCAGCCCGTCTCACCTAAATAACCGTCAAAATTGACCAAAAACGGCTATTTTTATAAATTAGGCACTTCGGGCTTCCCTGAAAGTCTCCAACTCGACACCTTGGTGGGGTGTCGAATTCCTCAAATCCAGATTCAGCTGACGAGAAACTTTCCGAGGAACTCACCCGCAACTTGGCCAAAGGGCCCATGATTCACGATACTGCTTATGTTCACGACCGTGCCGTGGTGATTGGTAATGTGACTATCGCAGCCAAAGCCAGTGTCTGGCCCTGTGCAGTACTACGTGGAGATATAGCTCCGATCTCGATCGGTGAAGGCACTAACATTCAAGACGGCGCCGTGGTGCACGTTGCCGATGGTCTTCCCGCTATCATCGGAAGTTATGTCACCGTCGGACATTTAGCTATGATCCACGCGTGCACCATTGGCGACCGTTGTTTGATCGGAATGCACGCCACGATTTTAGACGGCGCTGTGATTGGTGCCGATTGTATTATTGGGGCCGGTGCGTTGGTTACTAAAGACACATTTATTCTTCCCGGCTCATTAGTTCTCGGTTCACCCGCAAAAGTTAAGCGACCCTTGACTGCTGAAGAAATAAATTCTCTCCCTGGTTGGGCTGAAAAATATATTAAAGTCTCCGCACATCACAAACGATTCGAGTGAGTGTGAATAATACCATCACATCAGAAATTGTTTTAGCGCCTGAAGAATGGAAAGAACAACGGGCCAACCATGAAGCCCGCGCTGATGCCTTAGTAAAAGCCCGTCAACAAAGGGCCGCGCGCGGTGAGCAGGATCCCGTCGAAGACTTTCTTTATACCTATTATCCCTTTCGATTAAGCGCATTGCGTCGATGGACGCCTGGTGTGGGTTTTGCGTGCGTCGAAGGTGATGAACTTTTAACCGATGCCCACTTTCAAAAAGGCGCCGATGGATTAGTCCGAGTTATTTCCATGAACGATGGGGATGTCCGACGATTAACATTTATCCGCGACTTATGTTTAGCCATCACGACGCGTCCGCCATTTTTTAGATGTTATGGTTTGCACGAATGGGCGATGGTATATGAGCAAGCCGATCAGCGTCGACATTCTCAATGGCCACTACGCTTAGGTGCAAAGGGAACTGACGAAGTAGTGCGCTCGATGCCCGTATGTTGCACGCACTATGACGCGTTCCGTTTTTTTACACCTACGGCTAAACCTCTCAATCATTCAGAACCTGATTTAGCCGGTCGTATTAAAAACGAACAACCTGGCTGCGTGCACGTAACGATGGATTTATATAAATGGACAATGAAATCATTACCCTGGGTTTCATCCGATTTAGCGACCGAATCCTATCGCCTGGCTCACGAGGCTCGGTCCATCGACATGCGTGCTTCACCGTACGATTTTTCAGCGGTGGGACTTGAGCCTATTTGCATCGAAACCGAAGCGGGACGGGCACAGTATGAATCAGCCCAACGTCACCTTGCGAAATTGGCTGAGCCAGTTCGTAAGCGTTTAGTCGATGTTTTAAGCCGAGCGCTTACTTCGAGTTCTCGATGACAAACGGACGGCCGTCTTTCCAGCCGATTTTTACAAACGACAGATACCAAGTTTTTCCTTTGTCGTTGTTGCCCTGGTAAAATAAATAATCTTGTCCGTCGGTATCATGGAAAATTCCTGGGTGACCCGATTCGCTAGAATTCCAACTGCCAGGTTTGCCATTAGTTAAAAGTGGCTGATCGCTCAAGCGTTCCCATTTAACGCCATCCGTGCTTTTCGCGACACCGATTTGCTGTGGCTCATTGTTATAAGCTCCCGCGTAAAACATATAAAAGATATTATCACGTTTAATGATACTCGCTGCTTCGATACAATTTTTTTCCCAATCTAAAGTCGGTGTCAAAATGGGAGCATCGATGAGTTGAGTCCATTGACTGGGTGATAGGTCGGAGTTCAGAGGTGCCGCGGCTACGCCGATGAGCTGGATTTTATAGCCGACATCGCGGGAGGCGAAATAGAGCAGGAGGCGGTCGCCATCGATGAAGGCTTCGGCATCAATCGCCCGTCCACAGGTCCAATCACCATGAGGTCTGAAAATAGGATTAGCGGGATTACGCGTGAAATTAATTCCGTCTTCCGACCATGCGTGACAAATGGCATCCAGTTTTTTATTTCCGTAACTTTGATAAAAGATATTGATTTTACCGTTAAGAATAATGGCAGCAGGAGCACAGAAGCCGTTGGCTTCGACTTTTTGTTCAGGTTGAATCATCCCCACTTTTTTCCAGACGATAAGGTCGTCGCTATTCGCAATACCAATTCTCCAGCCCAACATGCCTTCCAATTCGGGCACAGAATAATACATCCAATATTTACCTTTAAATTTAACCACCGAAGGGTCTTTGGCGTAAGGGGCTTTACCGTGGGTGACGTCGGCGTACATCATCACTCCGCGATCATTAAACGATTTTACATTAAGTCCGCTGTTCGGTGTGGTGGAACATCCAGCGACAAGCAGAGAAAGGACTAAAGCAATCCATACGGTGGGGCGCATGGAATTCTTTAATACCAAAAAACTTAGCGAGTAAAACCTTTTAGGTGAAGAACTTGATGCCAGCCTGTTGCATCTCAAGAAGACGCTTTTTCAAAGTCGATCGATTGATGCCCAGGATAATCGAGGAACGCAGTTGATTGCCTCGTGTTTCCTCCATCGCTCGCTTGATCAGTTCAATTTCAATCGTATTTAGAATATTTCTACCATCATCCACGCGATTCTGTTTATAGATGGCGTCGTATAAGGATTGTGATGACGGGGCGGCGGCTACGACACTGACTTCAGGTTGAGCAGCTAAGGATGCAACAGGATTTGCCGTAGTGGTTGCCTTAGGTGTTGAGCGGCGAGGACTGGTAACTTCTTGTGGTAAGTCCTTAGCCAAGATCGTTTCGCCTTTTGCAATCACATTGGCGCGTTGAATGACGTTCTCCAGTTCACGCACGTTACCTGGCCAATCGTGTGAAATAAGTTTCTCGAGGGCTTCGTTGGATAAGCGCTTGGGCTTGCCTTTTCGAGCAGCGGCTTGGCGTTGAAGCATGTAATCAACGAGTAAAGGTATGTCATCTTTTCTATCACGCAGAGCAGGCAGGCGGATGCGGAAAACGTTGAGACGATAAAAAAGATCTTCGCGGAATTGACGGGTAGCGACCATCGCTTCGAGGTCTTTATTGGTCGCGGCCACTAAACGCACGCTGACTTTTAAAGTAGTGGTTCCGCCGACGCGCTGGATTTCGCCATCTTGAATCGCACGTAATACTTTAGTTTGGGTGGGGAGTGACATGTCTCCGATTTCATCGAGGAAAATCGTTCCGCCATCACAAAGCTCAAACTTTCCAGGCTTTTGATTAGTCGCTCCCGTGAACGCACCTTTTTCATGTCCGAATAGTTCCGACTCAATTAAGTTTTCCGGAATTGCCGCGCAATTGACTGCGATGAAAGGCCCTTTGGCGCGGAGTGAGTGTTGGGCGATACAGCGCGCGACTAATTCTTTTCCAGTACCACTTTCACCTGTGATTAATACAGTGGCATCGCTCGCAGCGACTTGGCCAATAGATTTAAGAACTTCTTGCATGGGCTCAGAACTCCCTACCAAGCCTTCTTTGTAGTCGGCTGGATTCACCAAAGAGCGTCCGGCTTTTGTTGCAGAACTTAAATCGCGTCGCGCACCGAGTGCTCGATCAACCAGCGCAATAAGCTTCGCCTGGTCGAAAGGTTTCATGACGTAATCGTACGCACCAAACTTCATCGCCTCGATGGCTGTTTGGGTTGTTCCAAAAGCAGTCATTAAAATCACCATCGCTTGAGGCTGTGCACCACGAAGCATCTGCAAGGTTTCGATCCCCGAGATTCCACTCATGCGATTGTCTAAGAGAATGACATCGGGTTGCTCGCGTTTTGCTAAAGCGACACCGGACTCGCCGCTATCGGCTTCTAAAACATTGTGACCCTGCCCAGCTAACGCACGGCGAAGGGAGTAGCGTAGGTCTTTGTCATCATCGATGATTAGAACTTTGGCACTGTTGATTGTTGCACTCATTGAGTAAAAGTAGGCAGTAAGCGTGCCAGAAACACACTTGGGCATATATTGTCATTAAACCCACTATTAGCAATCGATTCTGCTTAAATTTAAGCAAATTTAAGTGAAAATTTACACTTTTAGAGCCTAAATTTTGGGTTAGTGTCTGAATATGAGTCAGACACTTAGAAGAATAATTCTCTGGGTCTCTGGTCTACTCGCAGCTTTCTTTCTCATTTCAAACTTGTGGATTTGGTCTGCTGGATGGGGCCGTGATCTCAGAAATACCCCAGAGGCAATTCCTCAAAATGCCGTTCTGGTTTTATTGGGTCTAGATGAGCGCGACGAAAAGACGGGAAAATTAAGTGAGTGTTTTAAATTAAGAATTGAGGCAGCCGCTCAACTTTGTCGCACCGGAAAAATTAAATTAGTGGTGACGTCTGGTTTAAATTCTCAGGCCCGTACGATGGCTGATCGCTTGCGCGAAGCGGGAGTCACCACCCCCATTGTTTTGGATCCGTACGGATGGAGAACGCTCGATTCAGTAAAACGTGCCGCTGCGGTTTTTCCGTACGAAACTATTATTTATGTTTCTCAAGGTTGGCATTGCGATCGCGCACTGTGGCTCTCGGACCGAATTTCAAACAATCCATACAAAGCACAATACGAAGAAGCATTGTCTTATAGTGCCGACTTTGGACATGAGCCAACTGCCTATTTTAATTTCTTAAGAGATTTTTTAGCTAAGCCGAAAGCAGTCATAGATTGGTTAACAGGTTCAAAAGTAACTACGACGGTTGACGTGGCTGATGGTTATAAGGTTTATCCTTAATCTTTACCTTTCATGTCGTCCATCGCTGCGACGTTGAAGCTTACCCTGTATTTCTAAAAGGGTGAGTGCGCTCGCCGCATCCGCGAGTGGACAGTTTGCCGACACGGAGAGCGATTCTGCGTCATGAATAGTTCCACCCTTAAAATGTTTGAGCCAGTGACTGTCTTCAGGGTCCATTTGTTCAAACGGAATTTCTAACTGACGGCGTTGTTCACCGATTTCGGATAAAATATCATCGAGCGAACTCACTAACGTAGCACCGTCACGTATTAATTGATGACATCCGCGACTGGTGGGACTGTCGATACGACCAGGCACAGCCAAGAGTGTTTTTCCTAGGTCTCCAGCAAATCGCGCAGTAATCATACTGCCTCCGTCGTTATCAGTTTCGATAATGATAACGGCTTTAACGAGTCCGGCCACGAGGCGATTCCGTTGCGGAAAACTTTGTCGATCAGCTGGTCGTCCCAATGGAAATTCAGAAAGGATACATCCACTCTCACAAATTTTTCTACGAAGAGAAAGCGCTTCAGGCGGATAGGTCAGATTAATTCCATGGCCTAAAATTGCCGCTGTTTTTCCGTCGACGCTCAAAGCGCCTTCGTGTGCTGCAAAGTCAATCCCTCGAGCCATGCCACTCACAATCCACCATCCTAACTTCGCCAATTCTTGTGCGAAGTGATGGGCCAAATAAGTTCCATAAGGTGAACAGTGCCTTGATCCAATGATAGCGACAGACTTTTCATTGGGGATGTCATGTCCATCCACGTAGAGCACCAAGGGCGGGTCCCAAAGTTGTTGTAAGGACTGTGGCCACTCTACCGACGTTTCATCGATAATTTTAAAGCCCTGTTTTTCGATTTCGCTTAATTCTTTTACCCAATCAAAATTTTTCTCCTGCAGGGAGCGAATGGTGGGCTCAGTCAGTCCTTTAACTTTTCTTAATTCATTCGCAGGAGCCGATAAAGCTGCGGATAAATCATTACCGAAATTTTCTCGTAGGCGTCGAACCGTAACAGGACCGACTTGCGATAAGCCGTTTAGAAGCAGACACTGTGATCGAAAGTCTTGAGGCAGGGGAGGCACCGTTCGACCCAAACCAATACGAATTTCACTTCAAGGCTTTGGATAACTCAGACAGAATCTGGGTGGTTCTGACCGCCTCTTCGCCCTCGTCTTGACGTAAGAGATCGGCCGCCCGCGCGTGCCAAACGACCCCGCACTCAACTGCATCCAGCAACGAAAGTTTTAAGGTACGACGTCGTGCCACCACCGCGGCAATCATGCCAGCAAGGCAATCACCCGAGCCACCTCGTGCTAAAATCGGCCCACCGAATGGTACATAAATTAAATGAGTCCCATCGGTAATCATCGTCATGGGACCTTTTAGAACTACCACCGTTTTTGTTTTACGGGCAAAGGCTCGACCTGTCTCCGCTGATATTTTCTTTCCACTGAGTCTCAGGAACTCTCCTGCGTGAGGAAGTAATACGTAATTATTTTTCGTAGAAATATTTTTAACAACATCAGGACGTAATGCATCCGCATCGAGGATGATATCGCCGCCGAAGTTTTTGATAAACTTCTTAATCGTAACTGATGATTTCTCTCCCATGCCCGACCCAATCAGCATCACATCTTTGTTTTTCAAAACTTTGGAAAGATTTTTGGGCGATGAAATGACGCCTGAAGAATTTGTTGTTAAGCCATTCCACATTGCTTCAGGATAAGCGACTGCTGCCCGTGCGCGGATTGATTGGGGTAGGCAAGTGGTGACTAGACCTCCACCCGCTTGAAGAGCTGCTGCTGTATTCATGATGACGGCTCCAGGCATGGATTGTGAGCCGCCAACAATTAAAATTCTGCCCTGTTGTCTCTTTTCAGTATTTGCTCTTCTGGGTTTTTTTATGGGGTCCAGTGCCGACAATGTACTACAAGTGTCCACACCCACGCCGAAGGGCAGTCCAATATCGACCACGCGAATACGTCCGACATGACGACTATTTTTAGATTCAAGCAAGGGACGTTTTAAACATCCAATTGAAATCGTGAGATCGGCTTTGAATGCCGGACCCTTTGAGTCATCGCCCACACCGCTCGGTAAATCGACGGCGATGCGTAATCCTTTTAAGGAATGAGAAGCTAATATGATTTTTTTCATCTCGGGCCGAAGGGGTGTGCGGAAGCCCTGGCCCAGTAGCCCATCGAAAATCAGACAGTAATTTATTTTATTTAGGCTACTTAATTTTAGTGGAGAAATCTTGGTGATTTTTTTACGGGTAAGACTCCACACTTTTTTAGCTAAAGGCGTTGAGGGAGTTTTAGAAGTAAAGACGGCGGTTATTTTAGTCTTGGTACCCGAGGTTAATACCGCAGCGAGTAGGGCGTCGGCTCCGTTATTTCCAGAGCCAACGAGGACTAGTATTTTTTCGGGGGTACGATTTAAGAAAATCAGACTCTCGAAGGCCAACTCCTCCGCTGCACGTTTCATTAAACTCCAATCACTACCAGGATTTTGTTTTAAATAAGCCGCTTCCAGTGCTGCGGATTCAGCGCAGGACAAAACAGGAAGACGATGAGCGGATAGCATTTTATTTTACTAAAACAGCGAAAGCTTCGGCTAGTTGATCGGTATGAGTTAAGGAAACTAGTACTTGGGTGGCACCTTTTTCGTGAACAAGAACTGTGGCTTTGTCATCGAGAACAACAATCGGCTCACCTTCGGTACCCGTTTTAATGCTACAGCTAGTTAATAAAAATTTTTCACTAAAACCTGTTCCGAGCGCTTTACTCACCGCTTCCTTCGCTGCAAATCTCGCGGCGAGTGATGGATAGGGATCGGCTTTGGTTAGACAAAAAGCCTGTTCGTCGGCGGTAAAAATTTTATCCAGGAAACTTTGCCCGTGTTTTTGATGGGCTGCGCGAATACGAGAAATCTCGGTGAGGTCTACCCCAACCCCGATTACATTGCCCCCGTTAAGGTTCATGAAATATGGGCCTTCATTTCGGCCACCGCGGGGCGAGCTCCAACCATCAATGCCCGTGAGACAATGGTGTGTCCGATATTCAGTTCGTTCAGGTGGGGCAGGGTGATAATCTTTTTGATATTATCATAATTAATTCCATGACCTGCGTTCACAATTAATCCGAGCTGCTTGGCTTTTTCGCAACCGAGGCGAAGGCGTTCAAATTCTTTATCAGCCGCGGGAGTTTTCCAGGCATTGGCGAAGGCGCCCGTGTGGAGTTCGACGACAGGCGCTCCGGTCGAATGTGCTGCTTCAATCTGTTTAGCGTCCGCTTCAATAAAAAGTGATACTTCGCAGCCTGCAGATTTTAGTGCCTGCACGGTTTCTTTGACTCGCTCAAAATGCTTAATGACATCTAAGCCGCCCTCAGTGGTTACTTCTTCTCGAGATTCTGGGACGAGACAAACGGCGGCAGGTTTAAGTTTTTTTGCGAAAGCTACCATCTCGGCGGTACACGCCATTTCTAAATTTAATCTGATACCAGGAAGTTGTGCGATGGCGTAGACGTCTTCTTCTTGAATGTGTCGACGGTCTTCACGGAGGTGAACGGTGATTCCATCTGCACCCGCAAGCAGTGATTCACGTGCAAAGGATAATGGACTGGGTTCGGCGTGAATAGACTGATGCACACCGCGATAGCGAGCTTGGCGCAGTGTTGCTGCGTGATCGATATTTACCCCCAGTAGAATGGCACGTTTGGAATTCATTAACCTACCAGCATTCCACTCGATAAAATGACTTAAGCCAATTTATTTTATCTTACCTCTTTTTAAAGTGGCAGCTAATGCGGGTGCAGTCGGTGAATCTTTACGTTTTGCTAGAGCTTCAGGGTCTCCCGCATGTAAAAGTTGTCCGCCGTTCTGACCGCCTTCAGGTCCGATTTCTACGACCCAATCGGCTTCAGCAATCACATCGGGGTGGTGCTCAATCACGATGACGGTATGTCCTTGGTCGATCAAGGCGTGCAATAACTCGATGAGTTTTTTGCAGTCCGATTGATGCAGCCCAATGGTGGGTTCTTCTAATAAATAAAGATTAGGACGGATTTGTCCGCGAGCACGTTCTCTAAAGGTGGGCAGGCCTTTGGCTAATTCGCTTACTAATTTTAATCTTTGGGCTTCGCCGCCAGAGAGTGTGGGACTGCTCTGTCCTAATGTTAAATAGCCTAAGCCTGTTTTAGTCATCAGGGCGCAGAGGTCTTTTAATTTAACATCGAAGGAGAAAAATTCGGCTCCCTCTTCAAAAGTCATATTTAGTAAATCACCGGCCGATTTTCCATTCCAACGAATGGCCCGTGCAGCATTACCATAACGTAAACTTCCACATTCTTCGCAGGGCACGTAGGTGTCGGGCAGGAAACTCATTTCTAATTTAATTCGTCCCGCACCCGAGCAGGCTTCGCAGCGTCCGCCCGATGTGTTGAATGAAAAGAAACTCGCATTATGTCCGCGTATAGAAGCTTCAGGAAGTGCCGCCAGGCGTTCACGAATAATATCCCAAGCTCCAATATAAGTGGCGGGGGTAGATCGTGGAGTTTTTCCAATCGGCTCTTGGTCGACGATGACTAATTGACGGAATGATTTTAAGCCCGAGATCGACTGGAAGGAAATTTCTCCCTGATTAGAAATTAATGCGAGTGCCTCTTTGCCGGTTATGCCGTCTTTCTTTTTAGAAATCGCCCAGCCCGCCGCTGGTGCAATGAGGTCAGTCATTAAAGTACTTTTGCCCGCACCGGAGACTCCACAAACAACCGATAGACGTGCCGCGGGGAATTTTACATCAAACCCTTTGAGGTTTCGAAGGCAGGCATTTTTTAATTTCACCCATTCAATCGCATTAGTTTTTTCAGCGATGGGTCGACGGCTTCCGCGCAAGGGGTGAGGGATAGCCGTTTTGAGAGACTGCCCAGTAATCGATTTTTTATTAGCTTCAAGTACAGCGGCAGTTCCTTCAGCGATAATTTGTCCGCCATGCACACCAGCACCAGGACCCATATCAATAATATTATCCGCAGCTCGCATGGTATCTTCATCATGCTCGACGACGAGTACGGTATTGCCGCGATTTCTCAGTTCTTTAAGGGATTCAATTAGTCGATCATTATCCCGTGGGTGTAGTCCAATGCTAGGTTCATCTAAAATATAGAGTGCACCGGAAAGGGTTGAGCCGAGTTGAGCAGCGAGACGGATACGTTGTGACTCTCCACCTGAGAGTGTGTCGGCACCGCGATCGAGCGAGAGATAGCCTAGACCCACAGAACTTAAGAATTTTAATCGAGCCGAAATTTCGGGAAGTAGTGCTTGAACAATCGCTTTTTCTCTAGGTTCACACTGAAGACTTTTCAGGAATTTCAAGGCGTCGTCAGGCTGAAGCTTTAGAAGTTGAGGTAGTGAAAGTTTTTGTTCCTGGGTATTGATGAGTTTAACTGATCGTCCGATGGGGCCGAGACGTTGACCTTGGCAATCTGGACAGACGCTATCACTCACGCGATCACCGAGAGCATTCTCATTAAGAGTTTCTTCTTCGTCGGCAGAGAATTTAGTGACTTCTAAGCCGTGACCTCGACAGGTGGGGCACCAACCGCGTGGTGAGTTCCAAGATAGGTTTTTTGGGTCAACTTCTGGGAATGATTCACCGGTCGCTGGATCACTTCTCGATGTTGAAAGATAGACTAACTGCTTACCTTGCTCGCTCATTAGAAGGCATGCGCCTTTGCCCGTGGACAAGGCCTTGCGAATTAAATTTCTCAGTGCGCCGTCGCCGTCTTCCTCCGTTTCATCAGGATGCGAAATAATACCATCGTGATTAATGGTCGCTAGAATCACATCGACGTCGTGTTCGCGATAACGGTCGAGTCCGCCAAATCCATCGACGGGCATGATTTGCTCATCGCAGCGTAAATGCGTGTAACTATGAGCCTCCGCCCATTCCGCGAGTGGTCGGTGATGTCCTTTGCGTGAACGCACAAGCGGTGCCCCGAGCAGAATTTTACCCCGCTTTAGGTTTTTAATATTTTTCGATATAATTCTTACGACGGCATCTTCCGTCATTTCCGTTAAAGGCTGGCCCGTCGTTGGACTGTGTAGAATCCCGGCTCGGGCAAAGAGCACCCGAAGGTATTGAGCAACTTCGGTGACGGTTGCGACGGTTGATTTGGCTGAGCCGCGTGTGATTCGCTGTTCAATCGCTACCGTGGGCGGTAAACCGGAGAGTGAATCGATATCGGGCTTGGGTAGTTGTTCTACGAATTGTCGAGCATACGCCGAAACACATTCTAAGAATCGTCTTTGTCCTTCAGCGAATAGAATATCAAACGCTAGGGTTGATTTTCCTGATCCTGAAACACCGGTCATGACCGAGAGCGAGCCGTGTGGAATTTTTACGGAAATATTTTTAAGATTATGTTCACGGGCACCTGTGAGCGTGATGGCTGTCGGACGCGGGGCGCTTACGTAATTTGTTTTCGCATCAAAAGCTTTGTCTTCTAGGGCGAGATATTTTCCGGTGGTCGTTTTTCCTTGAGCGACCACTTCAGGCGTTCCCTCGGCAATCAGTTTTCCGCCCTGCGGTCCAGCTTCAGGACCAATTTCCACGAGCCAATCGCACGATTTTAAAACATCGAGATGGTGTTCAACGACAATGAGTGAGTGACCTGCATCGGTGAGTCGTTGAAGAAGTTTGATTAATTTAGAAACGTCTTCGCGGTGTAATCCTGTGGTGGGTTCATCGAGAAGTAAGAGCGACCCTGTTTTTGATGGATCCAGTCGCGATAAGTAACGCACTAGTTTTAAGCGCTGTGCTTCACCACCGGAGAGCGTGGTGAGAGGTTGTCCCATCGAAAGATAACCCAGGCCCACTTCTTCAAGCACGCTCAATTGATTGCTGGCAGGAGTTCGGCCTCCCAGAAAAATACGAGCTTCGGTTACCGACATCGCCAACAAATCGGCCACGGATTTCCCGTCGAATTTGAAAGCTAAAATTTCGTCGCGAAAGCGTTTACCATTACAAGAAGGACAGGGCAGAGCGACATCGGACACGAATTGCATTTCAACCGTTTCCCAGCCAGCTCCACCGCAGCGTTCACATCGACCTTCGCCGGCATTAAATGAAAAATGTGACGGCGTCAGCCCGGCTACTTTAGCTGCATCGGAATTACCCAATAAATTTCTAATTGCATCCCATGCTCCTACATAAAGGGCAGGATTGGATCGAGGGGTGCGGGTAGCTGGAGATTGGTCGATGACGGCGACTTCTGCGGGGTCGACATCGAAAATCAATTTTCCATTGAGCGGATTACTCGCGTCTTCCGCGTCTAAATCTCCTCGTCCAATGACTTGGTGAAGTAGAGTTGATTTTCCTGATCCCGATACGCCGCAGAGTCCTACGAGTTTACCCAGTGGCAGGGTTCCGGAAAAATTATTTAAATTATTAATGCTGATGTTTTCAATACGCAGACGCGGAGTGGCATTAGTCACGGGTCTGATTTTACGTGGCTCGACTTTACGTTTACCCGAGAGCCATGCACCGGTGGCGGAGTCTTTAATTTTTAAAATTCCATCGGGCTTACCTTGATAGAGGCAATAGCCACCTTGTGCACCTGGCTGAGGTCCAATTTCAATTAACCAATCGGCGGCGCGCATTACTGATTCATCGTGTTCAACCACGACTACCGTGTTACCTTGATCGACCAAACTTCTTAGAATCGTTACCATCTTAGATAAGTCGCGGGCATGCATGCCTACACTGGGTTCATCGAGGACGAAAATCGTATCCGCCAAGCATGCACCAAGGCATGAAGTCAGATTAACACGCTGAATTTCACCTCCCGAGAGGGTGCGAGATAATCGATCCAGTGTCAGATAATTTAGACCGACCGCTTCCAGATAACCAAGGCGTGCTAAAATAGCTTCTAATGCGTGATTCGCTGGATGGCGTGAATTTTTAGGTGCGTGTGGTAGGAGTAATTGTTTAAGTTCTTTGACGGGAATGGCGTAAAGATCAGCCAGCGTTTTATTTTCCCATTTCCAGAACAAGGATTCCTCGCAAAATCTTTTTCCGTGGCATTGCGGACATTCTTCGTAGGCACGCCAACGCGACAGATACATGCGTACGTGCATTTTGTACGTACTAGACTCCAACCATTTAAAGAAACCTCTCACGCCGTACCACTTTGATTCCCATTCACCTGATTCGTAACTAGGGTCACCTTCTTCAATAAATTTCCGATGGCTTGCCGATAATTTATTCCAAGGAACATCCATCGGAATATTTTTCTTTTTACACGCCCGTTGCAAATCCTTCTGACTTTCTCCGTAGACGGCTCCTTGAAAGGGAGCGATGGCGCCTTCGGCTAAAGTAGTATCGGGATGAGGAATAATTTTTTTCCAATCCAGTCCAATCACTCGTCCAAATCCCTTACAGCAGGCGCAGGCCCCGATCGGTGAATTAAAAGAAAAGAGCGCAGGAGTGGCGGCTCTAAATTTTTTCCCATTAACCGGAGATTCTAATGCTTCACTGAACCGAGCAATTTCTGACCCGTCTTCATTGATTAATCTCATTCTGCCACCACCGAGGCGAAAGGCACTTAAGGTAGCTTCGTGGAAACGAGAGTTTGCGGCAGGCTCAATTTTGATTCGATCCTGAATCAGTAAAATTTCTGATTCACTTTCAGGAATTTTATCTTCACCCAGAGCTATTCTTTTCTTTTTAATATAAGCACGAGTAAATCCTGCACGGATAAATTCATCGGCGATAGCTCCCCAGGTGAGTCCTTCAGGTTTTTGTAAGGCGAAAGTGACGACCACCGATTGGTCGCGGTATTTCTTCAGACAGATTTCCCAAGCAGTATCTGGACCTTGGGGGGTGATGGGTTCACCGCTCGCTGGATCGATGAGCTGTGCGCGGTGGGCAAACCAGACCTTGAACCAATCGCAAAGCTCGGTCATGGTGCCAACATTGGAACGCGAGGTGCGGACGGTGTTGCCTTGTTTGATGGCAACGGACGGACGTATATTTTCGGCGGAGTCGAGTGCGGGCGCTGGGAGCAGTTCTAAAAATTGACGGACGTATGGACTGAAGGTTTCAACATAGCGACGTTGTCCCTCAGCGTGCAGCGTATCAAAGACGAGAGATGACTTGCCGGCTCCGCTGAGTCCAGTGACGACGACCAATTTTCCAATCGGTATATCGATATCAAATCCCTTCAGATTATTTTGGCGAACTCCGCGGAGTCGGATAGCGTTGGGGCGACTGGTGGTCATCGGACCGCTCAACGGACCTAATAAGTCATTTTTAGCAAACCGACTACGCAGGTTTTATATAAATTATTTGAGAGGGCGTAGCCATCGCGTGCATCACGATGTCGTGTGCTTCGTGGGGAATAGCATCAACCACCTGGAAATCATAACCATATCCAAGAAGAAATGCTGTTGGGCTAGCCAGAGCCAGTAGCCGATCGTAAAAACCTGCGCCGTGGCCGAGGCGATTTCCTTGGCGATCAAAACCGATTCCAGGTACCAGAAAGAAATCGATTTGAGTTGGGTTGATGCGTGGGCAGTTTATTTTCGGCTCGAGAATTTCTAAGGACGAGAGTTCTAAATCCTGGAAACTTTTAATCTCATAAAGTTCAGGCTGTCCCTCGGAATTAACTTTAGGGAGCACGCATCTTTTTTCTGAATTTATAAGAAGTTGCAGAAGTTTTGTCGTGGGAAGTTCGCCTTTAAATGAAGCGTAGAGACAAATCACTTTTGCTTTTTGCCATTCGGGCAGGCCGAGGATTTTTGCTTCCGCGACCATTGCGGCAGCTTCGCGTTGAGCTGGACTAAGAGACTCGCGTAAATCTTTTAACTCTTGGCGCAGACAAACTTTTACTTCCTGCGAATCCATAATTAAAACAGGCGATTAAGAGTAAGGGTGAGTAGGATGACTGGAAGATAAAGAATAGAGGCGAGGAAGAATGGCTTGGCGACTTCGTTTCGACGATGCGGCAACATGAAATCTAAACTCAGTTTGAAAAATATGATACTTGCGACGAGCGACACCCAAACAAAAGGGCTCATCCAACCTTTCGCGGGGTCGGCGATAAAAAATAGTTGAGCGATGGCACTTACCACAAAGAGCATGGGAACTATAAATAAAATCGACCAGAGTGAGGCGGTGCGACCCGATGGGTCGGTCACCGTGGCGATTTTAAATCCTCCGCGCTCATAGTCATGACGACACATCACAGCGAGGGACATGAAGTGGGGAACTTGCCAAAAGAAGAGCAGGGCAAAGAGCAACCAGCCCATGGTGTCGATTGCACCTAATTTTGTAGCCGTGCCGATGATGGGTGGAATCGCTCCTGGAAGTGAGCCAACCAGAGTACACCAAGTTGTTTTTGTCTTAAGCGGTGTATAAAATAGTAAGTAGGAGACAACGGTCGCGAGGGTGAGAAGTCCGGCCAAGCGGTTGGCGCCATTCCAAACTAATGCTATGCCGACGCAGCTTAAGAATATTCCAAAGATAAGTGCGTGGAGTGGTTTAATTAATCCACTAGGTAATGGACGAAACTTAGTGCGATCCATTTGACTATCCGCTTTGCGCTCCATCCACATATTGAGTGCGCCACATCCGCCGGCGGCGAGGGCAGTGCCAAGTGCTAATGATACTAGACCCTTGGGATCAACTCCGCCCTGGGGATGAGGATTGCTACAGAAGTATCCAGTGAGTGCAGTCAGTACCGAAAGAAAAGATAAACGCGGTTTAGTTAGCTCCCAATAGGCGGCGGGGATTGATCCAGCTTTGGAGCTCATACGTTGGTGGTGGTGATTTTAACGAAAGGTTAAAGTTAATTCCGTCGATGCATCAGAGCCACTTGGGCACATAAAGTGGAGAACAGGGCTGCGCCAATGACAAGGTGAACCGTTCGAACGTGGGGATTTAAAGGCAGTTGTATGCTCAAAATCCCGAGAGTGATTTGCAGGGTTAAGAGAACCAACAGTGGAACCCATCGGTAAGCGGGGCGTTGTCCCGAGAGTGCAAAAATAATTACGAAAAGTCCGGCGATGAGTGCTCCGCCACGGTGTAAACTATTAATCACTTGTGGCAGTCCGGTACCCTGGGGAATAAAAAGTTCGTAGGCGGTGGGTTGGGTTGCCCACAGAGTGAAATGATTTTGGCGCATGATTGCCCCCATGAGAATCACACTTAATAAAAGTATTAAACTCATTCTTCCACTGATTATTTCAAAACGCGTGGAGTGGTTTGGATTATTTTGCCAAAGCTTCGTGTGGCTCATCGCGATGATGGCCAAGACGGCGATGGTTAGTTGAGCATTCACGGCGTGGCCTATGGCAAAAATCACCGCTTTAAGATTTCCATCTCCACCAATATTTAATTGGTCGAGCAACACACGTAATCCGCCGAGCAGACCTTGGAGAATAATTAATCCTAAAAGTAAATAAGCCGCTTTGCGAATCACAGGTCGTTTCTCCCAGCGACGATGTGACCAGGCGATGGCGATACAAAATAAACCTAGTCCAGTGGCTGCTAATCGGTGGGAGTGTTCGGCAAACTTATCTATTTCGGTGAGCCAACCCGTTGGATTCAGTGATCCGTTGGAAAGTGGCCAATCGAGAAAGGCCATGCCTGCTCGGATGCTGGTCGTGAATCCACCCGCTTGAAGAACCAGTACCGCCCATGCGAGTGCGCTCAAGCAGAGCCATTTTAAAAATGGATTAGGAGGCGAAGCCGGTGAATCCTTCATAGTGATTATGAATGAGATAATGCGGCTTTGGCAAAATTACGAATTTTAGAAACTAAATTTGATAAGCCGTTGCGACGATTCGGAGAAAGATGCTGGGTGATGCCCACTTCGGCTAAGAAATCGGCATCCGTTTGTGCCACCTCGGCCACGGAAGCGCCTTCGTAGAACTCACAAACCAGTGAGGCGATGCCTTTGGTGATTAAGGAGTCGGCATCGCACTGAAAATGACAGTGCCCATTTTTAACTGTGGGGATGAGCCAAAGATTAGAAGTACAGCCTTCGATTAAAAATACATCGAGCTTGAGATTCGTGGGCAGACTGGGCGCTGATTTCGCTCGGTCGATGACGTATTGAAAGCGTTCGTGGTGATCAGCGAACGGCTCCAGTTCGGCTACCAGAGCCGCACGTTTTTCTTGAAGGTTAGGCATGCTCTAGCGTCCGGAGAGGGCCTTCATATCTAAATCAGGGCGGGACAACGGAGCGATGGATTTTTCGAGACGGTTGGCCTGCTCTTTAGAAAGTTTTGCTTCGGAGCGTAACCACGAAAGAGCTTCGTGCCAAATGAGCGGCGAGGGTCGACGCATTTTTAATAACTCTTCTAATTCATCGGCTACAGATTTTCTGGTGCCATAGGCGTCGACGGCGCCAGCGAGAATACGTGCGCCGATATAGTCAGCTTTCAGTTGAGAATATTTGGGATGCAACTTCACACCTATTTCTAAAACCCGAACGGCCGCATCACTCGCGCGTGCCGCTTTTAATTGTCGACCCACTGAGCGATAAGCTTCAGGGCTCAGGTTTGGTGTTTTAAGAAATTCAGTGAGATAACGATCGCCGATGTTTCGATCGCTCTTCGCTGCGATATCATCTTTTTTCGGACGGGCATGATAAGCGACGCCGAGGAGGGCTTGGATAATAGATTGATTAGAGGTGAAGAAACCTTTTTCAGCGGAATTAACCTGTTTATATTGAGCAATCGCTTCATCGGGGTGGCCGCCGTTAATTAAAGATTCAAGATGGAGTGCCACGAATGTCGTCCGTTCAAAGCCACGATTTGCAGCCACGTTGGCTAAAGTTGAAGTCAGTCCTTCGTAGCCACGTTCCGCCGCGAAATTAGCGAGAGCAAGCATGGCCGCAGAATTTCCCGAAAACTTTTCGGCGATGAGTTGCAGTTCTTTCTCGTAGTCATCTTTAAGTCCAAGTCGGTCGAGGATTAATAATTTTTGTAAGTGAGGGAAAGGCGCCTTTTCATCTAAGCCAATGCGCTCATTGGTAACGGTGAGAGCAATTTTTGGTTTCCCCATCAATAAATGAAAGCGCGCGAGCTGAGCGTAGATGGCGTCTTTAGCGTTACCGGAAAACTGTGAGGTTTTTGATTCCAGGTAACTAATGGACTCGGTAGTTTTACCACCGTCAAAAAGTGCACGTGCTTTTAAAAGTAATCCGCGGGCGTCTTCATCGAGACCATTTAGATTTATAATATTAACTGTCTCGGCATAGCGACCGACCCAGTAAAGTGAAGTAGCGGCAGCCAGAGAAACCGTTTGGCGAGTGGACTGCGGAAGATCTTTTCCGTTCTTTAGCATGAGGAGGCTTTGCTCGATGACCTCGTCGTCGCGTTCTACTAATTGAAGAAGTTGGAAGTAGCGGTCCAAATAATCCCTACCTAGGGTGTCGGTTATATTAAGATAATCTAGCCCACGACGGAGGGTCTGAACCGCATCTTCTGTCCGACCATAATTATTATGTAAAATATTGGCTAATAATAACTTAGACTTAGTATTGCCCGGGCTAATACGCACCGCAATTTGGGCGATTTTATAGGCCTCGGGTATCTTATTTAATTTTTGAGCTTCGAGGGCCTGGGCCAGATAGTAGTCGCCCACTCTAATAAGATGTTCTTCGCGGATTGCGGCGGCGCTTTCTGGGTGATCTGCGATTTTTGATAAAGCGAGTCTGACCCATTGTTTAAGGGTCGAATCCTCTATTAGGTCAGATTTAATTATCGAAATACGGACGTAGGATTGAGTGGCATCGACACCTTTTGTGAGGGGCAGGCCGGAGAGGAGGATCAATTCAGCGTCGGTTTGCTCCTTGGAGGTGTTTTTGACAGTTTTGTCTGTTTTTCCAGCACTAGCAGGGGCAGGGGCGGGGGGTATTGGGGTGTTACTTGGGGTCTGTTTTCCAAGTTCGGGGTTAGCGGCGAAACCCTGTGAATATAGGGTTAAAGTTGCTATTATAAGAGTGGCGAAGGGGCGAAACATGCTGGGGGCCTCATCCTTGCCAATCGCAGCGGATTTGTCTCTCTAAAAAATCGGCCCCAATCCCCAAAAATTGGCCCCAAGTGAAGAAATCTTAAAATCATAGCACTTTCCGCTTGCACGGGGGTGTTGGACTTCTATGCCTCAACCCTCTTTTCCCTAATTTCTTAGGTCCATGCCTACCATCAACCAGCTCGTCCGTAAACCTCGCCTCCAACCGAAGGCTAAGTCCAAGTCACCCGCCTTGAACAATTCGCCCTTCCGTCGTGGCGTTTGTGTACAGGTGATGATTCGTACTCCGAAGAAACCAAATTCGGCGCAACGCAAAGTCGCGAAGGTTCGTCTGACGAATGGACAAGAAGTGATTACTTATATTCCTGATGAAGGTCATAAACTCCAAGAACACTCCGTGGTATTAGTACGTGGTGGTCGCGTGAAAGATCTTCCTGGTGTTCGTTATCACATTGTACGCGGACCTCTCGATTGTTCGGGAGTTGAGAAGCGTCGTCGCTCACGTTCCAAATATGGCGTTAAGCGTCCTAAGGAAAAGAAAGCCTAATCCATAAACTTTAGAAACTCACTTACTCATGTCTCGTCGTCGTAAAGCAGTTAAACGCACTCACCTTCCAGACGCTCGCTACGGCAGCGCTTTGGTTAGCCAGCTCATCAACATCGTGATGAAGTCTGGTAAGAAATCGATCGCTCAAAGTATTGTTTACGGCGCGATCGAAAAAGTTTCTGAGAAATTAGTTAAAGGTAATCCCGTAGAATTGCTCTTGGGTGCCCTTGAAAATTGCCGTCCGAAGCTCGAAGTAAAAAGCCGTCGCGTCGGTGGTGCTACTTACCAAGTTCCTGTCGAAGTTAGCCACGAACGCCAAAACAGCATCGCCCTTCGCTGGGTCGTTCAATCTGCTGCGGGTCGTAAAGGTACCTCAATGCCTGAAGCACTCGCTGCTGAAATCGTCGATGCCTACAACAACACTGGTAACGTGGTGAAGAAGCGCGAAGAAACTCACAAGATGGCTCAAGCTAACCGCGCCTTCGCTCACCTCCGCTGGTAAACTTTTCTCGAAATATAATTTTCTAGGCCGAACTCCCAGTTACGACCCATGTCCACCACTCTTTCCAAACTCAACTCTCCGAACCGTAAGTTCCCCTTAGAACATACGCGTAACATCGGTATTGCTGCTCACATCGACGCAGGAAAAACTACGACCACTGAGCGTATCCTTTTCTACACCGGCGTTGTGCACAAGATGGGCGAGGTTCATGATGGTACTGCGACGACTGACTGGATGGAACAAGAGCGTGAGCGTGGTATCACCATCACGGCCGCTGCAATTTCTGCTGGTTGGAAAACTAAAGAAGGTCCTTTTGCTAACATCGATCACCGTATCAACATCATCGATACTCCTGGTCACGTTGACTTTACTGCTGAAGTGGAGCGTTCGCTCCGTGTTTTAGACGGCGCTGTTGCTGTGTTCTGTGCGGTGGCTGGTGTTCAGCCTCAGTCCGAAACCGTTTGGCGTCAGATGAACAAGTACTCCGTTCCACGTGTTGCTTTCGTCAACAAGATGGACCGTACGGGCGCCGATTTCTTTGGTGCCGTGGATGACATCCGCCAAAAATTAAAAGGTAACGCCCATCCTCTCTTTATTCCTATCGGTCAAGGCGAAGAATTTAAGGGTATGATCGATTTGATCAAGAACGTCGCCTACATGTACGACGAGACCGATCCTCGCGGCATGAAGTTCGATACGATCGAAATTCCTGAAAAACAAAAAGCGGAAGCCAAGAAATGGCGCGATGCTTTATTAGAAGCTTTAGCTGACTTCGATGACGTTTTAGCCGGCAAATATTTAGAAGGCCAAGACATCAGCGTGGAAGAAATGCGTGCTGGTATCCGTAAGGCGACTCTCTCGATGAACTTCATCGGAGTGATTCCTGGTTCTGCTTTCAAAAATAAAGGTGTGCAAATGTTGCTCGACTGCGTTGTCGACTTCTTACCTTCCCCTATCGATATGGGCGGCCAGCGTGCATTTACTGACGACGGCGATACCGAAATCAAAATTAACGCTGACGACAGTCAGAAAGTTACCGGTCTCTGTTTCAAACTTTGGGCTGACCCCTTTGTGGGCCAATTAGTTTTCTTCCGTGTTTACCGCGGACAATTGAAGAAGGGTGATAATCTTTATAATCCTCGCACTCGTTCCAATGAGCGTATCTCGCGCATTGTGTTATTACGTGCGATGGATCGCGAAGAAATCGACGTCGCTTACTCGGGCGACATTTGTGCGATTATCGGACCAAAAGATGTAATCACTGGTGATACACTCACCCTCGAAGACGATTTAGTTCTCGAGCCACCTACTTTCGCCGATCCAGTTATCTCGATGTCCATCGAGCCAAATTCCAAGGGCGACCAAGAACGTCTCTCCATTGGTTTACAGCGCTTAGCCAAAGAAGATCCTACTTTCAAAGTTTCCTCAAATCCTGAAACTGGTCAGACCCTCATTTCGGGAATGGGTGAGTTACACTTAGAAATCATCGTCGATCGCTTGAAGCGCGAATTCAAAGTCGAAGCTAAATCAGGCAAGCCACAGATTTCTTATCGCGAAACCATTACGCTCAATTCTGAAGGCGTAGGTAAATTTATTCGTCAGTCCGGTGGTCGTGGTCAGTACGGTCACGCCGAAATCAAACTCGAACCCAACGTGGGCAAGGGCCAAGAAGTTGTTAACGAAATCGTCGGTGGTGTAATTCCCAAAGAGTACATCAAGCCAACGATCGAAGGTATCAACGAAGCTGCGAATAACGGCACTGTTGCTGGTTACCCAGTAATCGATTTCAAAGCCCGTATCGTTTTCGGATCTTTCCACGAAGTCGACTCGAACGAAATGGCCTTCAAGATGGCCGGTATCTTCGCATTCAAGGAAGCGATGAAAGATGCAAAACCAATTTTACTTGAGCCGATCATGAAAGTCGAAGTCGTGACCCCTGAAGAATATCAAGGTGATATCATGGGTGACTTAAATCGTCGTCGCGGACAAATCCAAGGCATGGAAACGAAGAATGGTTTATGTAATATTAACTGTCTCGTTCCTCTTGCTGAAATGTTTGGTTACGCAACCGACGTACGTTCACTTTCCAAAGGTCGTGCCTCCTACACCATGGAACCAAGCAACTTCGCTCAAGTTCCTGCCGCTATTTTAAAGCAAGTAGTCGAGACCTCTTCTCGTGCTCCTGCTCGAACCTAATTTCCAACCCCTCATAATTCTTCTCGATGGCTAGCATAATGAAAATTCGTATTAAACTTAAAGGTTTCGATTACCGCATGGTGGACCAATCCGCCACTGAGATCGTCGACACTGCTAAGCGCACCGGTGCCCGTGTTTCGGGTCCTATTCCTTTACCCACTGCGATTGAACGTCTCACTGTGAATCGTTCACCTCACGTTGATAAAAAATCCATGGACCAATTCGAAATTCGTACGCACAAGCGTCTCATCGAAATTATCGAACCCAATTCCCAAACTGTTGATGAGTTGCGCAAGCTCAACATGCCATCCGGCGTGAATATTAATATCATCGCTTAACCCTAAACCTTTAACCTCAACCCTCAAACGCAGGCCAACAGGACCAAAGATTCCGTAAGGACATCCAAAGCCTAAAGCAGGTCATCACTGACCCAACGACTTCTCACGAAGTCACCTGCCTCTTAGAAAATGAAACACCAACTACTCGGTAAAAAAATCGGAATGACCCAGGTCTATGACGCGGAGAATAACCTCGTCCCTGTTACGGTCGTCCAAGCTGGTCCTTGTCCTGTAACCCAGGTCAAGACCGTCGAAACTGATGGCTACCATGCCGTTCAAATCGGTTTCGGTCCAAACAAAGAGAGTCGTCTCTCTGCGGGTGAAATCGGCCACTTGAAAAAGGCCGGCGTCAGCGCTCACAATCATTTACAGGAAATTCGTCTCGCTGCTGCGGCGGAAGTTAAAGTCGGTGATGTCTTCACCGTCGAAAAATTTGCCGCTGGTCAGATGGTCGACGTCATCGGCACCGTTAAGGGCCGTGGTTTCCAAGGCGTTATGAAGCGCCACGACATGTCGGGTCAGCCTGATTCGCACGGTCACATGATGCACCGCCGAATTGGTTCGATCGGTATGCGTCAAACTCCTGGTCACGTTTTCAAAGGAAAGCGTATGCCTGGTCACATGGGCTCAGTGCGTCGCACTGTGCAAAACCTTCGCGTCGTGCAAGTGCTCGCCGAGAAGAATCTCCTCCTTATCAAGGGAAGTTTCCCTGGTGCAAATGGTGAGCTCGTGCTCGTCCGTCCTGCAAAAAAATCCAAGTAAAACTCTAACCACTATTTGCTGATATGAAGCTCAAAGTTTATAAATCCGACGGTTCATCTTTCACTGAGAAAGAATTCGATATTCCTTCCTTCGAAGGCGACAAAGGCGTCGCACTCTTGAAGCAGGTTGTCGTTTCTTACCAAGCGAACAAACGTCAAGGTACATCCAAGACCAAGGACTACGGCGAAGTCGCTGGTTCTGGTGTGAAGATGCTCCCGCAAAAAGGTTCGGGCGGATCTCGTCACGGTGACAAGCGCGCTCCTCAACTTTACAAAGGTGGTATCGTATTCGGCCCACGTCCTCGCGACTGGTCTAAGACGATCACCGTACAAGCTAAGAAAATTGCACTCCAACGTGCACTCTTCGATCTCGCTTCCGATGGTGGCCTCGCCGTCATCGAGCGCTTCGAATTAGCTAAACCTAAGACCGCTCTCTTCGCTAAACTTCTCAAGAATGTTAGCCCAGAAGGAAAACGTCTTCTCGTGATCGACAGCAGCTGGACCGAGCCGGTTCTTAAAGCGAGTCGCAACGTTAGCCGCGCGATCTTCTCAAACTCTTCTAATCTCAATGCTTTCGATTTAGTCAAAACACCTCGTGTTCTGATCACTCTCGAAGGTTTAACCAAAGTGCTCGAACGCACCAAAAACTAAAAACTATGAAGCCTGCTTCCGACATCATCAGTCGCCCTATTCTCACTGAAAAAGCTTCCGGCCTCGCCGAAGCCAATAAGTACGTTTTCGAAATTCTTCCTGGTGCCGACCGTGTACAAGTGAAGACCGCCATCGAAGCGAACTTCAAAGTGACTGTCATCAAAGTGAACATTCTTATCCGTAAAGGAAAAGTTCGTCGCAGTCGTTTAGGTGGAGGTTCCATCTACACCGAGACTCCTTCTCGTCGTGCCATTGTTACCCTTAAAAAAGGTGACGTCATCTCACTCGCTTAATTAGCCGCCTCCCATGTCTATCATTTCTTCACGTCCTATTACTCCCGGCCAACGTTTCTTGGTTCGCGTAAAGACCGACAACCTCCACAAAGGTCGTCCGGAGCGTCAGCTTACCGAAAGCAATCACCGTGCCCGTGGTCGTAATTGCTACGGCCGTATCACTTCACGTCGTCGTGGCGGAGGTCATAAAAAACTTTATCGTACAATCGATTTCCGTCGCGATGTTTTAGAACAACCAGCGACTGTCTTACGTATTGAGTACGATCCAAATCGTACAGCTCACCTCGCTTTACTCGAGTACGCTGACAAAACCCACACCTACATTTTAGCACCGGATGGTCTAAAAGAAGGGGACACCGTGGTTAGCACAAACAAGCCACAAGAGCAGCTCACTCCTGGTCTCTCGTTGCCTTTACGTTTAATTGCTCCTGCAACTTTCATTCACTGTATCGAACTCGAGCCTGGTCGTGGTGCCCAAATCGCCCGCTCCGCTGGTGGTTTCGCACAGTTGATGGGTATCGAATTAGATCGCGCTATTTTACGCATGCCTTCTGGCGAACAACGTTACATCAATGCCGACTGTCGTGCGACCGTTGGTATCGTTGGAAATCTTGAACACCAAAACGCAAGCCTCGGTAAAGCCGGCCGCAGTCGCTGGAAGGGTCGTCGTCCACGTGTTCGTGGTATGGCCATGAATCCAGTCGATCACCCTAACGGTGGTGGCGGTGGTAAATCTAAAGGTGGAGGCGGTCGCCAACACCTTAAGTCACCTTGGGGTCAGCTCGCTAAGGGCTTCCCAACACGTACTAAAGCCAAGAGCTCTAACAACCAAATCATCGTGCGCCGTAACGGTCGCAAAGTGAAACAAGCATAATTTACCATGTCACGCTCTCGTAAAAAAGGATTCTTCGTTGACCCACATTTAGTGGACAAGATCGCTGCTGCTCAAAAAACCAGCAACCGTAAGCCCATCAAAACCTGGTCACGTCGTTCGACGGTTACCCCTGAATTCGTAGGCCTCAATCTCGAGGTCCATAACGGTAAGGCCTTCATTGCTGTGTACATCACAGAAAATATGGTCGGACATAAACTCGGTGAGTTCGCTCCAACGCGTACCTTCCGTCAACACACTCAACCTTCACGTAAGGAAGCACAGTAATCTTTATGCGTTTCAGTCACTCAATCTTCGCTCTCTTTGTTGCTACGGTTATTACCGTCGCAGCGGAAGCGCGTATGTTGGGTTCAGCTGAAGCCGAAGGTCGAGCCAAGGTCGCCCAAGTGATCGCCGGAAATAACACCGACTTAGTGGTCGTGTCCGGCGGTTATAATTGTGGTCTGCGTCCTGGTGCTGTTTGCACAGTCATCCGCGAAGGCCGCGCCTTTGGTTCAGTGATTGTAGCAGAAGCGACCGAACAACGCGCCATCGCCCTTATCCTTTCACTCGAATCTTCAACGCAAATAACGTCGGGCGACACGATCACCCTTCGTCCTAACCCACGCATCTAATTCTCTAAACACTTTATCACGTCATGGAAGTTCACGCCTCTACTCGTTTCGCTCGTATGTCACCTCAAAAGGTGCGCGAAGTTGCACGTCAAATCCAAGGTCTGCCTGCAGAAGAAGCTATCCAGCTCCTCCGCTTCATCCCTCGTAAATCTGCGCGCTTACTCGCGAAGACTTTGGCCAGCGCCATCGCCAACGCAGAGAACAATCACAATTTATCAACGAATGATCTCGTCGTGGTTTCGGCCACCGTCAATCAAGGTCCCGTGCTCAAGCGCTCAATGCCTGCTGCTCGTGGTTCCGCTCACCCTATTCATAAATCGATGAGCCATATCCGTATCGCTCTCGGTTCATCCACTAAATAAACCAACTTAAAAGACTACAATGGGACAGAAAGTAAATCCAATCGGCTTCCGTTTAGCCGTTCGTCGTAACTGGGAATCTCGCTGGTTTGCCACCAAGCGCGATTTCCCTTCCTTCATTCTTGAAGATTACCGCATCCGCGAGTTCCTCAAAGAGAAGCTCCGCCAAGCGGCTGTCCCTCGCATCTTTATCGAACGTGCTGGTCCTAAAGTGCGCGTACGCATTTGGACCGCTCGTCCTGGTGTCGTTATCGGCCGTAAGGGCGATGAACTTAAGAAGCTCCGTGAAGAAATCCAAAAAGTTGCCGGTAAGGCAAAGCTTGAGGACGTGATTCTCGAAGTGAACGAAGTTAAACGCCCTGATCTCGTTGCTCAATTGGTTGCTGAAAACGTAGCCTTACAATTAGAGCGTCGTATTTCTTTCCGTCGTGCGATGAAGAAAGCTATTCAATCAACCATGCAAAATGGTGCGGATGGCATTCGTTTACGTCTCGGTGGTCGTTTGGGTGGTGCTGAAATCGCCCGTGTGGAATCCGCCCGTGTAGGTCGCGTTCCTCTCCATACCCTTCGCGAAAATATCGACTACGGATTTGCGGAAGCCCGCACTGTTTACGGCAAACTCGGCATCAAGTGCTGGATTTGTGCTAAGGACTCTGAGTTTTAATTCTTATAACCCAAAACTAACTTTTTTATAACATGGCAAATTTACAACCAGCTCGCACCAAGTGGCGCAAACACCGCAAAGGAAAAATTCGCGGTAATGCTACCGCTTGTAACACGCTCGCCTTTGGTGACTTCGGTATCCAGTCGCTCGCTCGTGCTCGCATTCCAGCTAACCAAATTGAGGCTGCCCGTATTGCAATTTCCCGCGCTCTTAAACGTAAGGGAAAAATGTGGATGCGTATTTTCCCTCACACTCCAGTCACTCGTAAACCTGCTGAAGTCCGAATGGGCTCCGGAAAAGGTAGCGTTGAGTACTACGTTGCGGTGATCAAACCTGGCACCATGCTTTTCGAAGTCGGTGGCGTCCCTATTACCGTAGCGCGTGAAGCGATGCGTTTAGCGGATACTAAACTTCAAGTCCGTTGCCGCTTCTTGGCCCGTGAAGAACTCGAAAAATACTAAACTTAAAAACTAAAAACCTAATTCATTTTCTCGATGCGTACCTATCAGAAAGATAAACCCTCCGCCGCTTCGGCATTACGTGGTCTGGCTCCAACCGAGTTACAGAAGCGCGTCCGTGAAGCTCGTGAAGAACTTCTCCAACTCCGCCTCCGTAAGGCAACCGGCGCAGTCGAAAACTCTGCTCGTTTCCGTGTGCTCCGTGCTGATATCGCACGTTGCCTCACGCTCCTGAATTCCAAAACCACCACTAAATAATTTTAAATCCAATGTCTGAGTCACGATCCACTCGTAAAAACCTCATCGGTTTTGTTGCTACCCGTTCGGGCGACAAGTCCGTGAAAGTAAA
>Ga0209191_1000198_pt1 | contig 49305 bp, 57 predicted proteins | sample S_130626_EF_Meta_FD_187320 | JGI IMG/M metagenome (GOLD analysis project Ga0209191, IMG submission 187320) | Freshwater microbial communities from Lake Simoncouche, Canada to study carbon cycling - S_130626_EF_MetaG (SPAdes) (version 2) | ecosystem: Environmental > Aquatic > Freshwater > Lake ...
ATTACAATAACACAACAAATGCAAACTTTAAACATATTACTTACGATAGCAGGAACTGAGGGTAGAGATACAACTTGGAAGCAGATGGTATGATATATATTTAAGTAAAAAAAATATTCAAAAATCCATCTTCAAAAAAGGTGGATTTTTTTTTACATTATATTTGGAGAATTAAAATAAAGTATTATCTTTGTACCGAATTAAAAATGTAATTATTATGTCGGACAAAAAAACGATGAATGAAGAGTTAGGGATGGAATATTCTCCCATTTTAGGTGTAACATACGGATTGGTAAATGTCACTCCGGAAGAAGACCAAGGACCTGAATACGATAGTGCAGGATTTTCTATAGAAGATAGAGAATAAAAAAAAATTAAAAAGTTTGGTATAATAAAATAAAGTATTATCTTTGTACCATCAAAATGAGATAAGTTATTTGAAATATTGGTAATACACACGCTGCCATCGTCTAACGGTCAGGACATTAGGTTTTCATCCTAAAAATCGGAGTTCGATTCTCCGTGGCAGTACTTTTGGGTCAGATGACAACGGCAGTCCAACTGATTTGCAATCAGATTGTTTGGGTTCGACTCCCACTGTATCCACTTTGAAAAATAGTCCTATGAGCCCCATTGGTAGGGGAATTGCACTGTCACTGCTCTAAAATGAGGGTTCGAAACCCTCTAGGACTGCCAAAAAAAAATATAAATTTCTGTCCCTTTTTAAGGGTTCGAGATATTTATAATAAAAGACATATTATGAGATATTCTAAAGAAATTTTAGAAAAAATTGTTAATTCATCTAACAATTATTCGGAAGTGACAAAAAAATTAGGTTTACAACCATTTTACGGTAATAGACAAACAGTTAAAAAATATATTAATTTATTTGAAATTCCTACAAATCATTTTAGGTTAACATCATCCGGTAGTGGAAATAGGAAAAAGATTGAATTGAAGGATGTTTTAATTAAAGATTCTCAGTATCTATGGACAACTAATCTTAAAGAAAGGTTGTATAAAGAAGGTCTTAAAAATAAATGTTGTGAAATTTGTGGTCAAGATGAAAATTGGATGGGTAATAAAATTAGTTTAATTTTAGACCATATAAATGGTGTTAATAATGACAATAGAATTGAAAATTTAAGAATTGTTTGTCCTAACTGTAATGCAGGATTACCTACTCACGGGGGTAGAAATGTGAAACATCTTGATAAAGTTATTCATAAATGTGAATGTGGTAATCCAACTTTTGAAAAAAATAAAAATTGTGTTAAATGTTCTCAAATTAAACAACGTAAAGTTGAGAGACCTAATTACTTTCAATTGATTGATGAAATTAATTCTTTAGGGTATAGAGGATGTGGAAAAAAATATGGTGTTAGTGATAACACTATTAGAAAATGGAAAAAAAATTACGAAAAATAATACATCGCGAGTGGGGGGCATAGAGTTTCCGCAAGTCTCATAAACTTGACATAAGGCAGGGGCGGTACCTGCACTTCGCTACTAATTTAATAACTAAATCCGTATGGCTACAGCAGCAAAAAGGTCAAGACAATCAAGAGTATTGTCTATGTTAGAATACCAACTGAAAAGTGGTGTGAAGACACAAAAGAAAACAAGGGACGTAAAAGTTCCGTTAACAGATTCTGACAAGAGAAGAATCGAAAAAGAGATGGGGATTCTCCAATCTAAGTTATAAAAAAATAGATGAATAGACCGCACCTAGGGTTAGTGATTTAATTAAAGGGTCTCATTCGGTACACAAGTCCGAAGTTCATCTAAACAGGCAGATATCGTATAGTGGTTATTACTCCAGACTTCCAATCTTGAGACGAGAGTTCGATTCTCTCTATCTGCTCCAAATTGCCTCTATAGTTTAACGGAAGAACATATCTCTTCTAAAGATAGAGTCGAGGTTCGAGTCCTCGTAGGGGTACCATTTTTTTTTGTTATTTCGTTATAATTTTTTATTGACAACAGATGGGTTAAAGTCCCATCAAATGCCCCGGTGGTGGAACGGTAGACACGCTTGTTTTAGGCACAAGATTTTGAGGGTTCGAGTCCCTCCTGGGGTACAATACATTATCATAACTCGGTGTGATACACCGCCAAACTACCTCCTTAAACAACGTGGGAACTGCGGTTCTCCCAATGTGGCCGAAGTGATGATGTTAAAATAGTAGTTTAAGAGACAGAGCTGACTTCTACTTTAAAAAAATGCTCTGCGACAGGCTGGTAAAACATAAATGGTGATGTATTCGGTTTGTACCCGAAAAAATGGGGTTCGATTCCTCATACCAGCTCGAGTCGTTTTTTGTGGGTTCAGTCTGTGAGTTCTGTTTTTCTGTTGTTAAGAAAAATCAGTGGGAAGTGGATAGTTTGTTAGAAGTTTCTTTGTCTTAAAAGAAAGGATGGTTCGGTTTAGGATGAGATTGACGATACTTATTGGGAAATCTTTCAAAAAAATGGAAAAATGGTAACGACTAACTCAAGTCAAAGATGGAGAACGTGTCCATCAGTTTTTCCGAACATCCGGGTGGTGGAATGGTATACACGCTAGACTTAAAATCTAGTTTTCTGAAGAGAAATTGAGGGTTCAAGTCCCTTTCCGGATACTAAATATTATCAATATGGGAAAAAAAATTATTAAGGTAATAAAGATAATACTACTAATAACAGTATTTTTTTTAACTTGGAGATTTAGACATCATTTTATCTAAAAAATTAAATTAACTAATATGAAAAACCAAAACCCGAACTCCACGTAGTACTTGATTATTCAAGTATTATGACTCAGAAATTGAGAATTTGGAGAGTAGTTCCCGTTAGAAACGGTGTTCAGGCTCCCACGTTTTTCGTAGAAACTACGGAAGACGGACGTGAGAAGGCAGAAGAATCTGCGATTAAACAAGCACGAATGAAATCGGGCTTAGGAAAGTTCAAACAATGGAACTTTAGATTGGAGAAACTCTCTGTGAGGGTTGATAAATTTGGTAGGTATATCAAACACCACCAATAGTTAATCAAGTGTTTTATGGGTACACTAAAAACCCATAAAAGTCCTATTAGCTCAGCCCGGTCAGTAGCGGTTCGCTCATAACGAAAAGGTCACAGGTTCGAATCCTGTATAGGACACAATATAAAGTCATAATTATATTTTTAAATTTTTTATCATTTGTTTTAACCCCCACCTTTAAGTGGGGTTTTTTATTTACAATAAAATAAATCATCCTTATATTTATTACTGAAACCTTGTTGCTGAGGTTCTCGTGTCCACAGAGGCATTTGAGTTGGAATTGATACCAACGAAGAGAAGTTCAATAAACATAAAAAATAAAATAAGGAAATTATGTATTACCAAACAAAAACAGGTACGCCTTGTGCGTACATCTCAAAAGACAGAAAACGTCTTAAACAATTTGGACAAACTGTCTATCTAAACAACGGGGACGAATTCCAATTGGAATTATTCAACCCATCATCAACCACAGTATTAGCGAAAATCAAACTTGACGGAAGTTATATCTCCGGAGGAGGAATTGTTCTTAAACCGGGACAAAGAGTATTTCTTGAGAGATATCTTGACGACGCTCGTAAATTTAAGTTTGAAACTTATGAGGTTGACGGAACATCAAATGAGGTATTGGATGCCATCGCCGGAAATGGGGATGTTGTTATTGACTTCTTTGATGAATATAAACAACCGGTGTTGAATAACCCTATAACTTATGTTGGTGGTTCTTATTTTAATGGAAACACTTACACACCACCTACATATGTTGATAATCCTTACACAGTAAATGGGGGTGTATCAACATTCACAACAACAAATGTAAATTATTCATCAACTAATACAGGTGGTATTAGTTTTAATACCGCGTCAAGTAATACTTTTGCTGGACCAAACATTAGAAGTAAAAGAGGTATATTAAAATCTAAACCTAATTCTCGTAGTGAGGTTACTATGGATATGTTATCTATGGACTCTATTGAAACCGGTAGAGTTGAAAAGGGGGGTTCATCTGACCAATCATTTCAAACAGTAAATAAAACTTTTAATCATCACACTTGTGCAACATCGATATGGAAGATTCTTCCGGTATCACAAAAGGTATACGAGAAACAAGACTTAAAAGTGTATTGTACTAACTGTGGGAAAAAAAGAAAAAAAGATTCCGATAAATTTTGTTCTTCTTGTGGGAACAAATTCTCAACACAATCTGAAACAAAAATTATATACACCGATAATGTTGATTATATATACGAAGGAAAAAGATATGTTATGTCCGAGTTTAAACTTACATTAGATAAATTGATTGAGTTACATAAAAACAAAACAATTGTCATAATGAAGTCATCATTATCTGAAAATAGGTTAAGAGCAGTTATAATAGATTAAAAATAAACAAATAACAAGGTTTCAGATTAAATCCATCATTTTTTTTCGTGATGGATTTTTTTATTTCAAAAATTTGTTTATCTTTGTATCAAAATTAAATAATATGGAAAATAATATGAAACCCCCTTGTAGAATATATCTTGATGATGTGAGAACACCAACAGGAGATAATTGGATTGTTGTAAGAAATTACGATGAATTTGTAATTAAAGTTAATGAGATTGGATTGGAGAATATTGATATAATTTCTTTGGACCACGATTTGGGTGATACCGCGATGAAAGAATATTTTGATAATGTTTCTCCAAATTATGAATTAAACTACGATAACATTGAGGAGAAAACCGGGTATGACGCTATTAAATTTTTGGTAGCATTATTTCATAACACAAATGAGGAAAGATTTAATATGAGTAGAAGTGAAAGAAAGTCTCATAAATTTGTGTTCCCAATTGTGTATGTTCATTCAGCCAATCCAATCGGGGCGAGCAATATAATGGGTTTTTGTAACAATTTTTATATGAATGAGGGTCAAGCACAAACTTGTGTGAGAGTCCGAATACCACATAATTAAATAAACATATTGTTAATACGAATTTAAAAACTTTTACAAAGTTTAATATATTTATATATAAAAGATATGGTAACTTGTAAAATTTGTGATAAAGAATTCAATAACTTAAAATCATTATCAACACATTTAAATGTTGTTCACTCTCTATTATCTAAAAATTATTACGATAATTTCTTAAAAAAAGATGGTGATGGACAATGTTATGTCTGTGGTGAAGAAACAACTTATAGGAATATAAATGTGGGTTACTTAAGTAATTGTTCAATAGAATGTAGGAATAAAAATAAATCAATTAAACGTGATTATTGGAAGGGTAAAAAACAATCTGAAAAAACAATAAATAAACGTATAAATAATACTAATCAGATTGAAAAACAAAAAACACTGGAATTAAATAATATTATACGTTATGGTGTTAAAAACGTTGCGGAATTAGAAACTATAAAAAATAAAATTAGTGTCTCAAACCAAAATAAAGTAAAAAGTAGAACACCTGAATGGCAACAAAACATTATTAACTCCAAAAGAACAAATGGTACACTGAATCATAATGATTTAACAAAAAAAAAGATAAGTGATAAACTTAACAAGTATCATCAATATAATTTGGATAGAGAAAAATATATAAATACTTCCGGTAATATGAATCATATCTGTGGTTGGTATTGTGGGATGTATTTTAGAAGTTCTTTAGAACTTTCTTTTTTAGTTAATAATAGTGATAAAAAATTTGAAACTTGTGAAAAAAATAAATACAAGATAGTATATGAAAAAAATAATAATAAAAAAATATATTATCCTGACTTTACCGATGGAGAATTTATTTACGAAATTAAACCAAGTAAATTATTGTTATATAAAGATAATGATATAAAAATAAATAAAGGTTTTGAAATTTATGGTGATAAATTTAAAGTTATTACTGAAATAATATGTCCTTATATTACTAAATCTAAAATTTTAGAGTTAATAACCGATGGTTCTGTAATTATGAATCAAAAATCTTTGGAAAAACTAAAAAAATATAATTTTTAATTTGGTTATTTATAAAACATTATATATCTTTGTGTCTTAATTATAAAAATAAAAAAAAATGAATATTTTTTTCTTAGACGAAAACCCTAAATTAAATGCTCAATATCATAATAATTCCCACTGTATCAAAATGATACTTGAAACGGCTCAGTTATTATGTTCGGTTCATCACGTAACCGACCAAAATATAGACCAAGTACCCTACAAGTTGTCACATAAAAATCATCCTTGTGCGGTGTGGGCTCGTCAGAGTTTATCAAATTATTTGTATTTGTGTGAGTTGGGATTGGAATTGGGTAAAGAATATACCCACAGGTATGGTAAAAGACACAAATCAATAGATGTGATTAATTGGTGTATTATAAATAAACCAAACATCCCGGACATTGGTTTTACTAAACCGGCTATGGCGATGCCGGACGAGTTTAAGGTAGATTCTGTTGTGGAATCTTACAGAAATTATTATATGGGTGCTAAAATTAGTTTGGCATCTTGGAAAAACAGAGACAAACCTTTTTGGTTTGGAAAAAAAGAATTAGATTTACAGTATGATTAAGATAGAAAAAAATAAAAAAGTTTTTGTTACATCCGACACACATTACGGACACAAGAATATTTGCCGTGGAGTAACGGCTTGGAGATTACCGGATGGTAGTATTCCAATAGACCAAACAAGAGATTTTGATACGATAGAACAAATGAATGAATCTATCATAAGTGGAATCAATAGTGTTGTTGGTGAAGATGATGTGTTAATTCACTTGGGAGACTGGTCTTTTGGTGGATTTGAAAACATTCAAAAATTCAGAGATAGAATTGTGTGTAAAGAGATTCACCTTATATTAGGTAACCACGACCACCACATTCAAAATAACAGAGGTGATTGTCAGGAGTTATTTGCTAGTGTTAATCGTTCAACTACGATGAGTTATAAATCAACAACATTTGAGTTGTTTCACTACCCAATATCATCTTGGGAGAACCTAAATAGAGGTGTTATTCACCTTCACGGACACGTTCATCTCCCAACAAATCTGAGATTTGGTAAAGGTAAAAAAATGGATGTTGGTGTTGACGGTCACCCAACGTTTGGTGTTTATGATATGGACGATATCATAAGAATGATGGATAAACGTGAGATTGTGTCAGATATGTTATTTGACCACCACACGGATGAGGTTGAAACTGAAGACGGTAAAAAAAGAAAATAATATGTTAAACACAAGAGTAGAAGACAACCACTTTAATGAAGATGGTTCATTAATATCGTCACGGATTATAATTGAGGTTCCATTATCTCACGAAATGTTACAAGATTGTTATTCGTATGCAGCAATGGATGCACCATCTGAAATTAAAAGAATGTTGATGGAATTTCTTGGTGATACAATTGATGAAATCATTTTAGGTAAAAGACCTGATAATGTTGATGAACAATGGTTAAGAAGAAAACTAATAGAAGTAAAAGTAATATGAGAATTAAACAAACAAAAAAAGATTTATTTGTGTGTTCCTGTCATAACACGGAACATCAAATGGTTGTCCTATATGATGAGGACGATATTGATGGTGTAAGATTTCCGATGGTTTATGTCCATACGCATTTGGTTAAACGACCATTTTGGCAAAGAGTTGGTTATGGTTTGAAATATATTTTTGGACATCAATCAAGATACGGAGCGTTTGATGAGTTTATCATCAACCCGGATGATGTTGAAGGTATTGAAAAAATTGTTAAACATCTAAAAGAATGTGAATTATGAAAGAATTATTTTTATTAAGAGGATTACCGGGAAGTGGTAAATCAACGTTGGCGGAATCATTAGGTGGTGTTCATTACGAAGCCGATATGTATTTTATGGAAGATGGTGAATATCAATTTGATGTTACTAGATTAAAAGATGCTCACCAGTGGTGTCAAAATTCTGTTGAGACCGTTATGAAAGGTTGGGGTAACGTGTTACCGGCAAGCAAAGTTATTGTCTCAAACACATTCACCCAAGAGTGGGAAATGAAACCATATTTTGAATTGGCCGAAAAATATGGGTATAAAACTTATTCAATTATCGTAGAAAATAGACACGGTGGAGTCAATGAACACGGGGTTCCGGAAGATAAGTTGGAAATAATGAAAAATCGTTTTGAAGTTAAACTTTAATGTTATATCTTTGACCCACAAAATTATTTAATTATGGAAAATATTTTTAAGGTTGCGAAATACAAACAAACAGAAACCGGATTTACACATACAGGTTATGACGAATATGTTATTACCTATTGTAAATCTAAAAAAGTTCATTTACTTAGGATTATAGTTAATGGTCAATTCACAGAACATACCATAAATTTAATTGATGGTAATAGTGGATATAAAAACAATATCCTTAAAGCGATTAGTGATTATAAAAATGGTAGGCTAAAAAGTAATCCTGACCATATTGTAAAAAAAACTATAACATTCAGCGCTATTGCTCAGATTTATAGTAAACCAATTGTTAGTAATGTTAAGAATTATTTAATGGGTATTAACAAAGAAGAAAAAAGAGATAGATTAACCAAATATGAATTAATATAATGGAAAGAAAATTAGCGTCAATTAGACGAATTAGTGATATTCAACCGATTGATGGTGCCGATATGATTGAATTGGCCATCGTGGATGGTTGGAAAGTAGTTGTGGCAAAAGAAGTTGGTCACAAAATTAATGATTTGGTTGTGTATTGTGAGATTGACTCATTCTTACCAATCAGAGAAGAGTTTGAGTTCTTACGTAAGAGTTCATTTAAGAAAATGGGAGACCAAGAGGGGTTCCGTTTGAAAACAATTAGATTAAGAGGTCAGGTATCTCAGGGATTGATTTTACCTTTATCTGTTTTATTTGAAGGTTATGGTTATAGAGTTTCCGAGACATTATTAAATGAGAACGTGGCATTAGAACCAAACAGAAGTGTTATTTCACCATCAGATATGATTGAATTGGTTCCGGGGACTGATATAACTGAAAAATTGGGTATCGTTAAATACGAACCACCAATCCCGGCGGAACTAGCCGGAAAGGTTAAAGGGTTGTTCCCATCTTTCATCCGTAAAACTGATGAGGAAAGAATCCAAAATTTGGCGGATGAATACGACGAAATGAAAAAACATACTTACTATGTAACAGAAAAGTTAGATGGTTCTTCTGCGACATTCTACTTTAATAATGGTGAATTCAGTGTTTGTTCTCGTAATTTAGAACTATTGGAAACCGAAGGTAATACGTTTTGGAAAGTTGCTCGTGAGTTAGATTTGGAGAATAAATTAAAAGAATATGGTATTAACTTATCAGTTCAGGGTGAGTTGATTGGTGAGGGTATCCAAGGGAACCCATACAAAATTAAAGGTCAAACCGTGAGATTCTTTAACTTGTTTGATATTGATTTACAAGTATATCATTCATTAAATGTGTTCCAACAAACTATGGAAGTTTTAGGGTTGGAGACCGTACCGGTATTAGACACACATTTTCATTTACCTGAAACTATTGACGAGTTATTGTTAATAGCGGAATCTAAATCAGAATTGAATCCAAACTTTGATAGAGAGGGTATTGTGATTAGAAGTTTGGATAGAAAAATCTCATTCAAAGTGATTAGTAATAAATTCTTATTAAACGAAAAGTAATATGGAAAAACATACGTTAGAATATTACGATTGGTCTGATATCCAAAAAGAAATCTGTAAAGAGATGGGTATTGAAGAACAGTACTTCAGAGATTACCATAAAGTAGTTGGTGGGGAATATAAAGATTGTTGGCACATTTGGTTGGAGTATTTTGACTCTAATGTTACAAATGATACTATAGTTCATAATAATTGTGATGAACGAATGGACATTAAAATTGGATGGGTAACCGAAGAAGGTGATGAATGGGCTGTCCCATTCGTGGAAGCTGTTTACCGAGTGTGGGATAAATTTGGAGTTGAATATATAAAATATTGTTGGTAATATGATATCATTCACAACATTAGTATTCGTATTGTTAATTCACTTTTTAGCGGATTTTGGATTACAGACACACGACCAAGCAACCGGTAAAAGTACCAGTCTAAAATGGTTAACCTACCACGTTGGGGTTTATTCAATAATGTGGTTGTTGGCATCTTGGTTTTACTTTGATTATTTTTGGATTGCTTTAATCTTTTCATCCATAACATTTATATGTCATTGGGTTACAGATTGGTTAACTAGTAGAATTGGAAAACCGTTTTGGGATAAACAAGATTTTCACAACGGATTTGTGGTAGTCGGATTTGACCAAGTATTACATTATGTACAATTAGTTGGAACACTATTATTCTGTTCCACATTATAAAATAAAAAATTATGTTAGAAAAACTAAACAAATATTACGAAGACGGATTACTTTACAAACAAGTACATCCATCACTTCCATTAACCATATGGAATTATACTGAAAAAGTTCAGTACGAGAACCTGTGGGATGAGGTGACCCTGATGTGTAGAGGTTTAGTTACCGACGACACCGGAGATATAGTTGCAACCCCATTCCAAAAGTTCTTCAACATAGAAGAAGGAAAATTTGAACCAACTGAAAAGTTTGAAGTTTATGAAAAAATGGACGGTTCACTAGGTATTGTATTTTGGTATCGAGGTCAATGGGTGGTTGCCACTCGTGGTTCATTCACCTCTGACCAAGCTATCAAAGCGAGAGAAATCCTAAAAAAATATAACACCGACATAATGTTCAGACATCTGACTTTCTGTTTTGAAATCATATATCCGGAAAACAGAATTGTTTTGGATTATGGTACCGATGAGAAACTAGTCCTATTAGGTACTTTTGACAAAAACGGAAAAGAAATGGATGTGGAGATATGGTCACAGTGGGGATTTGATGTAGTTAAAAAATACGATGGTATTAAAGACTTCAAAGAACTTAAAATGATGGTTAAAGATGACCAAGAAGGGTTTGTGGTGAAGTTCTCCAATGGGGATAGAGTCAAAGTTAAAGGTGTTGAGTATCTTCGTCTTCACAAAATAATGACCAACGTTACCACAACCGGTGTTTGGGAGTATTTGAGAAATGGTGAGGATGTTATGGAAATATTAAAAGATGTCCCGGATGAATTTTACGACAAGATAAAGACTTATGTTAGAGATTTAAAATATTCTTATTTTCAAATATCTGAAGATGTTGGTAAAAAGTTTGACGGTAAGATGTACGGTAAATATAACGACAAAGAACCTATAGAAGATAGAAAAGAGTTTGCGGAATGGGTGTTCACTCAACCTAAACATTTATCAGGGATATTATTTAGGATGTTCGATAAAAAAGATTACACTGAAATCATATGGAACTTAATCAGACCGGAATTTAAAAAATTGTAATAAAGTGGGACATTAGTTCCACTTTTTTTATTTAAAAAGAAATAATAATTACTAAACCATCACCACCATCACCACCTCTTCCACCTGTACCAGCGTTTGCCGTACCTCCTGCACCACCACCTGAACCTATACCACCTTTTCCACCATTACCGGCAACACCTCCCTGTGTGTAAGTGTTTCCACCACCTGCTCCACCTGTTGAAAAAAATGGCTTCCAAGATGTAAACCCATCCGCTCCATTTCCACCAACTAATGAACCACCTGTTCCTCCGGATATAAACGGGGATATTGATGTTGCGTTTATTCCAGCACCACTAAATGGTGTTGCTGTCCCATTATATGGCGCACCGGCACCACCACCCATAACTATATGTGAAATTAAAGGGTCGATATTTACGGGTTGTGTGGTAATAAAACCCCCTGTTGAAGCTCTACCAGCTAATGATATAAAGTTTGTTAATCCTATTAAATAACTGCTTGTCAATGAAGATGCTAAAGCACCATTAACTCCTGTACCGGCATTACCTCCTTGAGCTCCTGTATTTCCACCTATAAAACTACTCGCTTGATTACTGTTATTTTGTGAAGACGCGTTTGGTAAACAAAATACTCCTGATGATTCTCCTACACTACCGGAATTAAGACTACTATCATTACCAGTACGTTGTGCACCACCTAACCCCCCTTTTCCAACTTTTACATAAAGAACGTCAGGAACAAAACTTGAATTTATTAATGCTCTATTGGATGCTCCACTTCCACCACCAACAGTATTAACATTTCCTGACACATTAAGAATAGTCGAACCACCTGAGGCACCACCGCCACCCCCATCAATAGATAGAATATATACGAAATTACACTTTCTTGGTTTTCTCCAAGTTTGATAGGCGGTATTTCCTGAATTTGCGTAAAAAATTTGTATGTCTTGTTGACTATTTGGTATGTTAAATAAATCTATCATAAATTATAAACTTGTTGTTATTATTACAAATCCGTCACCACCTCGACCACCATTTCCTGCATTTACTCCTATATTTGTAGAAGTTCCACCACCCGCACCGCCACATCCGGGGGCACCATTTCCTCCATTACCTCCGTTTGCTCCACCTACTCCACCTCTACCTCCATATAACATTAAGATTGGTTTATAGTAAATTGGTCCATCTTGACCATTTGCTCCGGCTGTAGTTACCGCTGGTAATCCCGGAAAAACTCCTGTTGCTGTAACAGCACCGTTTGAACCACCTCCTCCTCCACCAGCACCAACTAAAAAATTTGATGGTGTTGTGTTTACAGTATTAACAAACCAACCTCCTTGACCTATCACTCCAGCTTGAAAAGTAAATGTTCCTAAATTTGCAAATATGTTATTTGCTATTACCGATATTGTTTCAGCGGCTCCCGCAGAACCACCTGCTGTTGTACCTGGTCCTCCTGCTGTTGCAGGTGTAGTTCCTGAACGTAAAACAACATTTGATACTGAAGTTGTACTAGGAATTAAAGTTACAAAACTGGTTTGTCCTGAAGTACCTGCTGTTGCAGGTGCTCCTCCTAGTCCACCTGTACCACCTATACCGGGAAGTATATAAAGTATATCAGGAAGTAATTTTGCATCTATAGTTAATCTTGCAGTAGCTCCTGAACCTCCACTACCTCCTCCACCTCTTGTACCTGTACTCTGTAATCCACCTCCTCCTCCTGCTCCTGAACCTTGACAAATGATATTAACCATTTTAGCACCTCTTGGTTTTATCCAAGTCTGCCAAGTTCCTCCATTGAAGAAACCTTGTACATTTGAGTTTTGATTTTGAAAATATGATAAATCTAACATATTATGATATTACTGTTATTATGATTAATCCGTCACCACCATTACCACCATTACCACTTGGGTTTCCTCCACCACCTCCGGCACCACCACAACCATAATATCCGTTTCCCCCATTACCACCTGTTGATGTAGGTGAACCGGCACCACCGGCTCCTCCTGTACCACAAAATGGTGATAATGAACCGTAACCGTTATCACCATCCATATTAATGGCTGGGTTACTACCTAAACCTCCTGAAACCGTTGATGTTAATATTACTGTTGCAGGTGTTACAGTTCCTCCACTAGCGTATGCACCGGTGTTTTTTCCACCTCCACCTGCACCACCTGTAACTAAATTAGTACCTAAAGCGGTTTGATTTCCTCCCGGCGTTGGTGTAAGAGCTCCGCCTGTACCACCAACTACTCCTGCGATAGCCGTAAATAAACCTAAATTACCAAAGGCTGATAATGATATTACAGATATTGTTGCTGCAGCACCTGCTGTTGAGGCGGAACCTCCATTAGCTGTTGCGGTTGATGATTTACAAATAAGTGTTTGTTCCGATGTCGAGGCAATTAATGATACGTAACTAATACCTCCGGCAGTTCCTGCAGTTCCGGTTGCCGCACCACCAACACCACCTTTACCTACTAATATGTAAAGCGTGTCAGGTAGTAAAAATGCGGGTATAATTCCTCTAACAATTCCAGCGGAACCTCCTCCCCCACCACCACCACTATTACCGGCAGCATTTGTGGTTCTAGCTCCACCACCTCCACCGCCTAAACAGAATATCTCTATCATTTTGGCACCACGAGGTTTATTCCACGTCTGCCAGTTACCTGTAGCGTAGAATGTAAAGGTTTGTTGTTGTTGGGAGGGTATGTTAAAAACGTCAATCATTATTCAGCCCAACTTGGTTTAGGTGGATTTGCATCCACAACATATCCTTCAACAGGAAAGTCAGGATATGTTAATGTATTACCGTCTAAATCAGTTATTCTAACTAAATTTCCATTACTAATTTCTTGATACGCTTGAAAATCCCATCCAAGAGTAAATTGTATTAAGATATATTCCATTAGTATTTCCCTCCTATAACTGATACATAATAACCCGCAGCAACTGTTGTCCCAAGTGTTACATTTAATTTATAACCGGGTGGTAATGCGAAGTTTAATGGTAATTCATAAACCGCTAAAGCCGCCACTTCTGAAAGTGTGGTTGCGGCTAATGTAATCTCATCATATAAGATATTATTTGCGGGAGTTGAGTTTGCGGAACCATTGTTTATAAAAACACGAGCTACCGTAGCAATGTTTGTACCGGCAGCCCTAAATCTTATTCTTTGAACAAAACCCCCGTTTGTTGCGTCTGCGGTAAAAACATTTAGAACTGTCCCTGTTCCATCCTTTGCTGTATTGAGTGTTGTAAGAACTGTTGTCCCCCATTGTATGTCTCCTAAACTTGAAAATATTGGTTGTGTATTTGCTGTTGGCATAATTTATAGTTTTAAATTAAATTTATATTTTTTTATATATCTTGAAATAGTCCCTTGGTCTGTATTAAAATGGTTTGCAACTTCTATTTGTTTTAAACCTTTTTGTAATAATTTTTCCATTAAACCTAAATCAAATCTTGTCTTACCTTTATTAGGCGGTGAGTAATTTATTTTAGAAATTTTTAATTTTTCAATATGTTCTGATGATAACTTTTTCCCCGTATTCCAACTTTTTTTACCTTTAAGCGAATTACTAATTTTAAATTTAGATTCTTCTGAATGTCTTTTATTATAGAAACTATTATTAACACCTAACCTATCTTTAGACATTTTTAATTTAGTTTCTTCTGTATGAGTTTTATTTGCCATAGGCGCATTACCCCCAATGGTTGAATTTGTTAATCTAAACCCTTTATTTTTATATTCATCAATATAATAAATCTCTAATTCAAATGCTTTTGATAATGATAAGTCCTTTTCAATTATCTCTAATAAAGGTTGTTTATTATTTTTAATTAAACTATTAACCCACCTTTGTTTATACGACGATATTTTATCTTTAATATGTTCTTGGTATCTGTTATTAACATTACAAGATAAACCAACATATCTTATTTCAAAAGTTATAGGGTCTTTTAATACATATATTGAATACTTTTTTTCCATTTTTAATTTTAAAATATATTTTGATATCCTATGGATGTTGCCACAATTAAACCATAAGGTGAAATCGATGGGCTTGTTATTGTTGTTGCTGAAATTGTATTTGCTGTTAATCCTCCTGTAAATATTGTTGCACCTGAAACAGTTCCACCGGTAAAACTTCCACCACCACTTGACGTTATCCCTGTAACACTAAATGTTCCTCCTGAATTATTTGTGAAAGTGATTGAACTTGACCCTGTATCATAAGTACCACCGGTAACAAACGTATCCGTAAGACCTGTTAAAGTAAATGTTCCACCTGTATTATTTGTGAATGTTGCAACATTTCCTGATTTGGTTGCTCCTGTAACAAAGACATCTGTTCCACCAGTATATAACCCTGTTACATTAAATGTTCCTCCGGTGTTATTTGTGAATGTTGCGGTTCCATTTGAATAAGTTCCTCCGGTAACACGAATATCTGTTGGTAAATTTAAATATGTTGTTGCGGAAATTGTTGTTGCCGTTAAACCTGAATTAATAATTAAATCACCTGTTATAGTTCCACCACTTTTATCTAACTTATTTGATAAATTAGTTTGAATTGTTTGAATGATACTACATCCACTTAATGTATCACAAGTTAAACCTTGTTGAGTTGGTATTGTTGAAACTACATATGAATAATGTTGAGAACCTTCAGTTACCAAAGTTATTATATGTGATTGGTTACTTGTATTAGTTGCTCTAACTACTGCAACTATACTATCACTAACTGATAATGGTGTTCCACTAAAATAACCATCACTAAGTTGCATTGACGGATTAGGTGAATTTGTTGTTACTGGAGTAGGGTCTGTGGTAAATAAAAGTGTTTGAGTTCCACCACTTGTTATTTTATATAACTCAACAAATATATTAAACGATGCGTTTGTATTTTGTTTATATGAATGTAAATAAAAACTCCAAATACCTCCCGGTAATAGTGTTGTATTTAACGGTTGTGACTGAAAAGAAGATATAGTACTTGTCACACCATTACTAATGGTTACACCGGTTGATTGTTCTGACGCGGTGCTAGCGGTTGTACTTAATAATCTATTTCCGTTTTGCGATTGTGATAAGTTTAAATAAAATATTTGACCACCACCACTACCAATTGGGAATCCTGATACGGTAAATGTTCCTCCTGAATTATTTGTGAATATTGCATTACCTGAGGTGTATGTACCACCGGTAACAAAAATATCTTTAGGTAAATTATAATATGTTGTGGCGGATATTGTATTTGCACTTAATCCATCTGTGAAATTTGTTGCCCCTGAAACAGTCCCTCCGGTAAATGATGTCCCTGTACTTGTACTAAATCCTGTTACCGTAAATGTACCTCCTGTATTATTTGTAAATGTCGCACTACCGTTATTATAAGTTCCTCCGGTGACAAATACGTCTTTAGGTAAATTAAAATATGTTGTTGCAGATATTGTTGTAGCAGTTAAACCACCTGTAAAACTTGTTGCTCCGGTAACAGTTCCTCCTGTAAATGGTGTTGTTAATCCGGTAACATTAAATGTTCCACCGGTATTATTTCTAAACGTTGCCGTACCATTAGTATATGTCCCACCGGTAACTCTAATATCAATTGGTAAATTTTGATATGTTGTTGCAGATATAGTGTTAGCTGTTAATCCGTTTGTAAATATTGTTGGTCCTGTCACAGTACCTCCGGTAAATGTTCCTCCACCACCTGATGAAATCCCGGTAACATTAAATGTTCCACCTGAATTATTAGTAAATGTTATAATACCCGACCCTGAACTATACGTACCACCGGTAACAAAAATATCAATAGGTTTTGTAACTTCAACTAAACGATTATTAATTTTTCCAATATATACCGGTGCCGTATCATCGTTTACTAAGTTATGAATAAAATATAAATCAGTTTGAGGTGAAATCGAAGGATAACTTGACCAATCTATATCATAACCTTTTACTGTTATATTTGTTTGGGATTCACTAAAACCGTTAGATTGTGAACCTTTATCCATATAGATAAATTCTTGGTGAACCCCTACCAATGTACAATTATATTGGAAAGAATAATTATTAAAATTAAAATTTTGTTGATAATCATCAACCTCCAATTCAAACGTGTCCATATATGAACCGTTGTTAAAAACAAAATCTCTTTGATAAGAACCATTACCAAAAATACCGGTTGTTATGTATGAATTATTAGATAGAAAAATTCTAGATTGATATGCACCTCCAGCTGTTGACATATTTATCTCATCAATATACGAATTATTATCTAATATAATTTCATTTTGAAACGCTCCTCTATCTAATATTATATTTGATATAAATGAATTATTAGATAATTTTATATTTGATTGGTAAGAAGCATTTCTAACCAAAGTAATTGAATCAATATAAGAATAATTTTCTAGTATTATACCATCTTGATAATTTCCTTCATCAAAAGAACTAATAATATTTTTTTGATACGAATGATTTTCAAAATGTAGGTTAATTTGATATCTACCATTATAATTTATATTTTCGTTATATGAATTAACAATTGTTTGATTACCAATACCTCTGTTATTACTAGTAAATAAGTTACCCCACTGAAAAGCTTTGATTGGGTTATATAATGACATTTCATTCTTCCAATATTCAATATTTTCATAAGTTGTACTTACAATATTTGAATTTTGTTCATTTCTGTATATAATTTTATCGTTGGTGTAATCGTAAATTATATCGTCGTATTGTATATTATACAATCCTGTGATATAAGAATCACTACTTTCAAATGGATATATAATTTCAAATCCATTAGGGTCTAAAGTGAAAATATCAATACTTGTATATGTTCCAAATTGAATACAATTCCAAACATACCCACCCCAAATAACTCTTTGGTCTTGAGTATACGAATTACCATCAACAAAAATAGGTCCCTCACTATATTTTGGTGTATAAAACTCACCAATACCAGTTTCAGACAGTTTGTTATTTTCAAGACCCATTAAATAAATTGAAGTATAAACAGGGACACCTCTTCCATTGATTCCATTATCGTATAACCTAGAATCACATCCTGATATTTTATATGTTTTTCCTCGTATTATCCACCTACTAGCAATTAAAGAATCGATTTCAGATTTAGTTACGGGTGAAATATTCACCAAATTAGATATGGTGACATTTGTTGAGTCACTTCTAGTTAGTATTAATGAATTATCTGCGTTATCACTAGGTCCGTGGTCAACTGACCCGCCAGTAACATAAATGTCATTAGATGGTGTAAAATATCCTGTTACGGTAAAAGTACCACCTGTGTTGTTTCTAAATGTAGTGGTTCCACCAGTTAATGAGTGTGTACCACCGGTAACAAAAACATCGGTTAAACCCGTTAAGGTGAATGTACCTCCTGTACTATTTTTAAATGTGGCAACACTACCTGATTTAGTTGCACCTGTAACAAAAACATCTGTTAATCCTGTTAAAGTAAAAGTACCTCCGGTATTATTTGTAAAAGTCGCAACACTACCTGATTTGGTTGCTCCGGTAACGAAGGTGTCAGTTAAACCTGTTAAGGTGAATGTACCTCCGGTATTATTTGTAAAAGTCGCAACACTACCTGATTTAGTTGCACCTGTAACTCTAATATCTATAGGTAAACCAAGATATGTTGAGGCAGAAAATGTGTTTGCAGTTAAACCACTTGTAAATATTGTTGGTCCTGTAACTGTTCCCCCACTTAATGATAAATAATCACCTGAAGAACTACCTGAAACAGGTCCCCAACTTGCGTTACCAAAAGCGTCAGTAATTAAAACAAATCCGGGTTGTTCGGTTCCGTTACTATAATTAAAATTAGTATTAATTGTTAATCCCGATAAAAATTTTGGGTTAACAGGAATTCCCCCTCCAATACGGTATACAATACCGGTTGAAAGGTCAGATTGGAGGACATAATTATAAGAATCCTTAATTAATTGATTAGAAATATCAGACATACTACAATTTTACAAATTTTTAGTTATTTATAAATAGTATGGGAAGCATTTGTTATTCTTGGGATGATACACCTTTCGCGTGGATGGAGACACCATTTACGTGGAAAGAAGGGTGCGTAATTCAAAAAATTGTTGAGAGGGGTGTTGGAGGACCTTCTCCAAGAGTTAGAGAAAGGTTAAAAAAATTAACGGATGATGAAAAACAAACCTTAATTGGATTATTTGTTAGATTAGATGTTGATGAGATTGTTTTTGAAACAAAAGTTAATAAAACTAAGAACAATAAAGTAACTGTAAAGCTAAAAGATGTGGAAATATTAATGAAAGAACAGAAAAATATTAAAGTAGATGTGACAATTATAAAAGATTAAGATATTTATTTGGTATGAGTTACTTATTATATACTGACAAACCAAACAAATTCAATTGTAATATACAAATTGAAGGAACTTCTTTAGCAAAATCTAAAGTAAGATTAGTTATTGAGACAGACGAAATGTCTTATATGTTTAATGGAGCAATCGAAAACACCGGAGTGTGTGAAGTAATTATTCCAAAAACTAAACATTTTTTACCTGAAGGAACAAAAGGTAATATGAGATTAGAGGTTATTGCCGATGATGTCTATTTTGAACCTTGGAGTTCTGACTTTGGTGTAAAAACAAATAAAAAAGTTAATGTTGTGGTTTCAGAACAAGAAGAGGAAAAACCAAGATTAACTGTTGAGGTTTTCCAACAGGAAGAACCAATTATTGAAGAACCAAAAGTTAAAGTGGTTGAAAACCATAAACCTAAAGTTGTTGAACTTCCGAAGAAAAAAATTGTTGAATCTGTAATTAAAAAACCTGAAATGATGATTATTAAAACTAAAAGTGGTCAAAAATTACAAATTACTAAGGAACAATTTCTAAAAAACTTTGGTAGTTTAAGATAAAAATTATGAGTGTATCAATAATAGTAGCGTTTATCACGGGGGTGATAGGACCTCTTCTAGTATTATTTATTAAAAATAAATTAGATAAAAAAGCGGAAAAACCGGATATGGTATTGGAAACATTAAAAGTTAGTGAACTTGTAATGACCAAATTAGACCATATTAAAGAGGAATTCAAATCAGATAGAGTTTGGATAACTCAATTTCATAATGGGGGAAACTTCTATCCAACAGGAAAATCAATTGCAAAATTTAGTATTATGTATGAAGTTGTTGGTCCTGGAATATCATCAGTTCAATCCAATTTTCGTAACATTCCTGTTAATTTATTTAGCCGTTCAATAAATCAATTATTAGAATATGAAACTATTGAAATCCCTGATTATAAGGATGAGACGGTTGCCACTTATGGTTTAAAATATATCGCTGAAGATACAGGTTGTAAATCCGGATATTTATTCGCAATAAAAACTATCGAAGGTAAATTTATAGGAACATTAGGTTTAGATTATACAAAAAGAAAAACTAAATTAGATGACGATTCAATAAATAATTTACAACATCAGTCGGCTTTAATTGGTGGTGTTTTAATGACACATTTACAACAATAATATGAAAAAATTAATAACATTAATCGAAGCGATAGAAAAAGTTGATACTTCAAAATATTCCAACATAAAATGGGAAGGAGCCGCATCATCAGATAAGATAAATTCTTCTTTATTGGCAGAAATTAATGCGGCGGCTAACGCGGCCGATATTATGGTGACCATCACAACGGCAAATACCGGTCATAGAACAAATACATCATCAGGTAACGTAAGTAGACATAAAACCGGTGAGGCCGTAGACATTTCAAAAATAAATGATATAAAGTGGTCAAGTAAACAAGACGCTCAATCTAAAAACATCTTAAGTCAAATTGAAAGTTTTGTTGGTAAATTATCTAGTGCGGGGTATAAAGTTAATAGTGAATCAGGTAATATTAAATCAGTCTTATATTTTGGTTTCCCGGAACATAATGACCATATTCACGTTTCTAGTCAAGCAAATGACACTACACTTTCATCAGATTTAGCAAGTGATACTTCTTCGTCACGACAAGATGTTGGTCAAAATTTTGTGGTAGATTTAATTTCAAAGGCTGCTGAAACTATGGGTCTCACTGAAAGTAAAAAAAATAGAATAATTCAAAATATAGAAAAAATCAAAAACTTATTATAATAAAAAACCCCTCCGAAGAGGGGTTATTTGTTTTACTTCACTTGTGTAGTATCTACTTTGGTAGTGTCTACGGCTGTTGTATCTACTGATACTGAATCAACCGATGTTGAATCACAACAAACTTCTGTTGATTCTTCTGTGTTTACTTGTTTACAAGATGTTACCGTCAATGTTCCGATAATTGCTAAAGCTAATAATACTTTTTTCATAATACTTTTTTTTTTAAATTAATGTTTAAGTTCGTTAAATAAATAGTTATTTAAAACCACTAAGTCAAACATTATGCCAAAAAAAATTTACGTAATCGTTATAGTAAAAAATATTTTTAAAAATTTTTAAAATAAATTTGGTAGAACAAAAAATAGGCGTATCTTTGTATCGGATTTAAAACTAATCATTATGGCAAAAGAGAAATTGTATAGAAATGTTAACGGTGAATACCTATATTTATTTAATTGGATTGGTGGTGGATTTAATGATGTGTGGGCTCCAAGTAAAAGAGAGGCTTACGCTAAGGTGGTGAGAGAACACAAAGAGCACGAGAAAAAATACCCAACACACGTTAAGTTGAGACCGGACTATAAGACAATGAGAAAATGTACTTATACTGAGTATCAAGCACAGAATCGAATGGGTTGGATGATGAGTATGTAAAAAATAAAAAATTATGAAAAAAGGTTATTTAGTTTGGGTATTGGGGATTATCTTCCTAAGTTCGGTTACATTAACATCTTGTGGTTCACATTGTTCAAGAACCAAAAGATATTGGAGAAATCACAGATGTGTTGATGTGAATCAAACATTAAAGTATTTTAATAAAAAAATAAAAAAAACAAAAGTTCAATTAGGATAAAAATGAAAAAGATTTTTATTACATTATCGTTATTGTTGGCGTTAAACTCAACATATTCTCAAAATAGAAAAGTGGTTATTGATAAATGTATCAATAAATCTGAGATTTACGGGCCAACCGGAATGGTTTGTTCCAATTTGGATAAAAACAAATGGTTTACAATGACTCCGGTATATCAATTAGATGGGAATAGATTGTCTTGTTATGGGTTATGGGTGATTAGAATGGATATTGGTAATTTAAGTAAAGAAGACCAAATATTTATAACATTTGCAGACGGTAGTAAATTACGTTTGGAATCCGGAATTGAATTGACTTCAGAAAAATCAATATATTTCAAATTAACTGATTTGGAATTTACAATTTTAAAAAGTAAAGAAATACAATCGGCTCGATATATAAACGGAAATGATTTTTGTTCATTTCAATATAATATGACCGGTGATGAAAAAACGTATTTTACAAATTTATTCAACAACTATTATATCCGAGAGGTATATTGTGATTAAATAAAAAAAATTAAAAAAAAAGTTTGACAGATTAAAATAAATATCTTATCTTTGTAGAAGAATTAAAGTTCTTAAAATTATTGAAGAGATAGGTGGACGTTGTGTCGAGGATTCAAATCCCTCCGGTCTTAACCCCGTAGCTCAGATGGTAGAGCATACGTCCACTAACTTATAATGGTATTGTAGCTCAGTGGGGGATTTATCTCTCTTGGTAGAGCAGGAGTAACGAAATACTCTGTGCCGCAGGTTCGAACCCCGCCGATACCACAAAATGTGTAGTGTAGAGTCGTTGGTTCGATTCCAACAACCGTAATCGTAATGACCAAGGTTTAGCTGCAGTGGTAGAGCTTACACACACATTTTATTTTAAAAAAAAGTTTTATAAAGTGCTTGACAAATGAAAAAAATCACTTATCTTTGTAAAACAAATTAGGGAAACCTAATACGTTCTTAGAAATTTTAGATTATCCATTACACACTTCGGTGTTGTAAAAAACGATAATAGGTGGCTTATCATCTTTAAATAAACTGCGAAAGCAGGATAAACCGAAATTAGTTGTGTTACTGATTTTGGGGTTTGGGAAACCGAACTCGAGTAAGCAAGTGAGATATCAGTGAGCCTGTAGTACCGAGGATAACTTCGTAGGGAAATGGATTACTGACCGGGAGATGTGGGTCTTTCGGTTGAGGGGGGAACCCCAAACTAAGAATAACTCATAGGGATTATGTAAAAAATAAAGTCATCCAACTTTATGATTGCGAGTTCCAAAATTAGAGGGGTCTTAACGCCGAAAGGCAAGATAAGGTGACAGGTGGTGCTGGCTTTATCCTTATCAAACATCTACCAAGATGTTGATTTGAAGAATTCTTGAAATTTGGAGATAGGGATATCTCATCGAGAAGTTTAGTATTTTGTCTCTCAAAAGGAGACGAAGCTTATGGTAGACTACTTCTTGAACACATCCACAACACAATTACTATTTTCAATATGGTGAAAAACTAAAAGAAACATAGCAAAAATGTCTACCCGATGTCATTGACAAGTTGCCTACTTAGTAACGAGATGTTCGTTGCACAGGATGACCGCAAGTCTGAATGTATTCTTACCAAAAACCTCTACGGAGTCGAATCCGGAGTCAGGTCGCAAGCTTGAAGAGAGTTGAATAATGAGAGAGTAGATGATATCGTAAGGAGTGATTGGTCTAACCAATCGGCAATGAGGATTACACCCCAAAAGGATGTGGAAAAGAAGTCAAACAATAAAACTTCCAAAGATTCTCAATAAGACGAGTATTCTCATCGTATTAAGCCAAAAGGTGGTACATTAATTTGTATCACCTTTTTTTGTTTATATCAATTTTTATATTATCTTTGTCGTATGAAAAAATCAGTTAGTATAATCAATAAGAAAGCGAAGTTTGAATACGAGTTCCTTCAGACAGAAACTTGTGGAATTCAACTAGTAGGTTCGGAAGTGAAATCAATCCGGGGTGGTAAAGCATCCATCTCTGAGGGTTATTGTTATTTCAACAACGGAGAGTTATTTGTTAAGGGAATGAATATATCCGATTATGGATATGGTTCTTCTCACGATACAACCCGGGACCGAAAACTTTTACTTAAACGAAAAGAGTTAAACAACTTGGAGAACCAACTCACCAACGGATTAACCATCATCCCGTACCGATTGTTCCTGAACGATAAAGGATTGATTAAAATGGAGATTGCTTTGGCTCGTGGTAAGAAACTCTACGATAAACGAAATAGTATAAAATCTAGAGATATTGACCGGGATATGAAAAGGGACTTGAAATAGTCCCTTTTTTTATTATATTTTATTATCAGTTCAAATAAACAAATTAAAAAAAACAGAAATTATGGTAGATTTAACATCGTTCATTATGGGTATAGGTTTGGTTCTCGGGGTACTGGGAGTTGGAGTTGTGGTTATGATGTACATTCAGATTAAAAGATTGAAAAATAAATGTGCTCAATTGGAGCAAGTTCAAGGACATATCTTTGATAATATAAACAGAACAGAAGAAACTTTACATCGTCGTATAGATGGTGAAATTGGTAGAACAGATAACTTATATGCTGAGGCCAATAGATACATCAATGCTAGAGTTGAGGACACACACAAAGGTCTTGAAGAGGTATATAGAACTATGGATTCAAGATTAGATAAATTAGTAACTAAATTAAATCCAGCAAAAAAGGATTTATTGCAAGATTAAAAAATAAACATTTGAACTGATAACAAAAAAACCCATCGTATGATGGGTTTTTCTTTTGGTGGAGGTAGAGGCTTCGAAGCCTCGTGTTGTTCACCCTAAGTGTTCAGGACTACACGTTTAGGACATTGTTTGAGCTAACAATCCGAAATTTCACAATTCCCTTATTTTTAGAGTGGTTCGGTTTACTGAGAACTAATCCTCCACTTGTACCTTTTCGGATAGGTACCACACCTTTGTAAGGACTCCTGTTACTGGGTATATGTCCACCGACCCTAATGTGTGTTTGCTTACGCTACGTTCACAAGCTCATCTTGACGTACAAGACCTACTAGAGCCATTTTGTTTAAAATGTTGCCATTTATAATTTTGTCATCCATAGATTTAAGTGATAGGAAACTTCTCACTACGTGCCCCAAATAAGTAGATATGCCAGTCAATACCATTTTACCCCCCTATTATTACTCCACAAAGATAATATATAAATTGGAAAAACCAAACTTTTTTTATATTTATATTAAAATAAATATCTATGCCTGATACAAAGGACTTTCACGGAATGAAAAACATATTATTAGACAATGACGATTGGATGGTTGTTGACCCTTTGGACTACGACGCCTTTGTATATTACGCTCCGGAACATATGAAATCTGAATGGAATACATTTAGAGAAGGTGACACTTACTTTGTTATAGATAAAAATAACCAATTAAAAAATGGTTTTGTTACTTATGCTATTCATAAAGAGGATGGTAAGATTCATTATTACAATGCCTATGGAGCTGCTCGTCCAAAAAGTGATATTTTATCTAAATTTCCTGATGAGGTAAAAAATGTTCTTGACAATATTGTTGGTTCTGACATATATAAGTTATTAGTCAAAATTAATAATGGTGAAGTGGTTAGTTCTCGTGAGATGGAAAACTCTGACGAATTTATTTACGATTTCAAATATACACCAAAAGCACCATTTAAAAGTAAGATAACATTTAGATTTGATGACAATGAGTATATCAAATTATTTGACCCTAGTGATGATGATTTGTGGTATTATAACGTAATCACTAGTCGTTATGATTCATATGAGTTTGTGGATAGTTATCAGGCGACCCAAGATTTTCGAGATGGATATATTGAACAATTTTTTAGAGGTGAAAATATTGTAAAATTAAAAGAAATACTTTCAATCGTTTTACCGGATGCTGTAGATTTAGATACCGACACAAAAAGAGAAAATGCCGGTAAAAAATTATATGAGATGTTTGAAGACGAGATTGATTATATCATCAGTGATTATACGGCAGAAGAAAATCAGTGTAAAACTAGAGCGTTTGAAAAAATGATTAAAGATGATTTTTGTAACCCATTTGAAAATTATGGTATTTTTACAAGACATTGTCTTACCGAATATTATACAAGTGCTGGAATATTATTGGATTTATACGATACAATAGGTGATAAATCGTTAACTATAAAAGAATTATTATTTAATATTGGTTCTGATATGAATATTGCGAATTGGAGTGATTACATCTATGAATTGGATTGTGATGATTTTGATAATGAATCAGTTGATAGATATGTGTCCGATTATTTAGATAAAATAATAGAAAAACTTGAAGATGAGTCTCAATATATTGACATCTACGAATATTCAGAATTATATAATAGACTTGATTTAAAATTCAAACTAAATAAAGTATATCCCACCAAATATAAAACAGAATTTTTATATAAAGGAATTAATCCGGAGGACAATAAAATAACTATTCAGGTGTTTAAAAAAGATGGTAGTTTAGAAGATAGAAGTTATACTGAGGATGAATTTAATAACTTTTTAGTGTCACCGGAATTATTTGAGGGATTTATAAGAATTAATTAAAATAATATTTGTAATTTACATTATTTTTCCTATCTTTGCTAAATGGAAAGAGATTATCAATTATTAAAAGATGTTTTGTCGGTTCCGACAGTAACATATCAAGAAGACAGAATGGTAGAATTTCTAATCGATTGGTTAGAGAAAAATGGGATTCCCTTCAATGTGGATGAGTATAATAACATTTATGCCATCAAACAAACTGATGAAGATGTGGAATATTTCCCTTGTGTGATTGCTCATACCGATACGGTTCATAATATTGAAACGATTAACATTCGTGAGGAAATGTTACAGAATACTCAGTATGAACTTAAACCGGCTTTAAAGGCGTATAACGACTTGGGTAACCCAACCGGAATCGGTGGTGATGACAAATGTGGTGTTTACGCTTGTTTGGAATTATTAAAAGAATTACCAAATTTGAAAGCGGCGTTTTTCGTATCAGAAGAAACCGGATGTCACGGGTCCAAGAAAGCTGACCCAAATTTCTTTGTAAATGTTGGATATGGGATTCAGTTTGACGCTCCCGGTAACAGAATGGTTACAGAAGTTTGTATGGGGACAAGATTATTTGAGAGAGATAGTGAATTTTTTGAAACTTGTAATGGTGTGTTAAACGAAAGTTTTGATGGAAAACAAGAATACTTTTCTAATCCTTACACAGATGTTTACGCATTAAAGAATAAGTTTGACTTCTCCTGTATCAATTTTGCGATAGGTTATTACGATTATCACACAAGAAATGAGTATGTGGTTGTCGAGGATGTTTATAATGGAATAGAGACCGGTAAAAAGATGATTCAAGAGTTAGGTTATAAGAAATATTCATATAAGGTTGAATCAAAATTTAAAATGTTTTAAGAGACTTCGGTCTCTTTTTTTTTTATATGATATTTATAAATAAAATATTTTATGAAAAAATTATATTTCTTAAATGAAGAAGAAAAAAATAGAATTTTAAACCTTCACCAAAGTGCTATAAAACGTCAATATTTGGGTGAACAATCTGTTGTAGGTGCACCTAATCAAGGAGTTATAAATACCCCAAAAGCTGCTCCAAAAGCTGCTCCAAAAGCTGTACCAAAAGCTGCTCCAAAAGCTGCTCCAAAAGCCGAATTAGATAAAAGACAATCTCGTTGGGATTCTGATTTAAATTGTGTTAAAAAACAACCTAACGCAAAATTAATTACTTTGGCGGATAAAACCACCGCTTACCAAATTGGTAAAATTATCTATTATAATACCGGAAGAAAAAAACTTGAGAACGGTACAATGGCCGGATATACTTGTGCAACTGAATTTAAATCAGGTGTATCTACTGAAGACAAGGCAAAAAAGGCACAACAATATAAACAACAAGTTGTTACTAAAACAAGTGATACTACAAAACAAATTCAAAAATTGTTAGGTCTGCCTGAAACAGGTAATATGGATTCTGCGTTATTACAAAAAATTAATGATAAATTAAATGGTGGTGAAAAAGCATCAACTCCGGCATCCGCATCAACTCAGACATCCGCATCAACTCAGACATCCGCGTCAACTCAGTCATCCGCATCAGCTCCGGCATACAATTTCAATGTTGACCCCAATATAGGTAAAAGTGGGGTTGGGTTTAATCAGATGACACCGGAAGAAAAAGTTCAGGGTGTTCTATCCGCAACACCACCTAAAGTACCTACAAGGGACGAATTAATTGCCAAGGCTAGAGCTGATTTAAAAGCTGCCAGAAAAATGAAATAAAATTAATAAAGTAAGATAATGAAAAAAGTTATATTAGAAGAAATTGAAAATATGAAATATCTTTTGGGGTATAAACGAGGTGTTGTGATTTCTGAACAAGAAGAAAAAAATGATATGATTGATAAATATTCATCTAAATCAATTAGTAATTCTATTGATTCAGGGAATTACGGAAATTTAGACCCAAAGGTTGCTGATGTAATTAAACAAGCTCAGAATGCGTTGGGTGGTCAATCTGTTTTAACTAATCCTACAACAGGAGCACCGACAACAGGAGCACCGGCAGCAGGAGCACAGGCAGCAGGAGCACAAACAGCAGGGGCGACCACACCACCGACATCAACAGCTCCGGTAACACCAATAAAAATAGGTGTAAAATACCCTGATATAGAGAAATTACAAAATACGTTAAACACTAAATTTCAATCAGGATTAACTCCGGATGGTAAGTATGGTCCTAAAACCGCTGCGAGTGTTTTAGCTGCGTTACAAAAAGCTCAAACAAATACTCCTGAAACAAATAATCCACCAAATATTGTTGTTGGTGGTGACGCATCATCTGAGGCAATTAAGAAAACGGCTGAGGCAAACGCACCAAATAATGTTGCGGCAAATAATACAAATAATAATACAAATAAAGAAACTCAACAACCTGCAGGTGGTGCTAATTTTGCGGAAGTTGATGGTAGTGAATTCTCATAATATGAAAAATTTATTTTTAATTAACGAAGAAGAAAAAAATAGAATTTTAAATCTTCACGAAACGGCAACTAAAAGACATTATTTACCTGAACAAGGTAATAAGTCGTTTGATATTACCAACCCATTTAATATGGGGAATACAATAACCCCATTTGATTTTACCGGTATCTCACAAGGTCCTGCAGGAGACCCATATCAGTATAGATTTCAGGGAGATAAAGTTTATTACGCAAAAAAAAATGAAGGGGCATTTCCAAAATGGATTTTAGTTAAAAACCCTAAAGGTATTGAGGCGATTAAAACTAAAATCTTTAAGTCCCAGAATACGTCAGTTGAAATACCTAAGAAAAAAACAAATACTGTAAAGAAAGATACTGTAAAGAAAGATACCGTAAAACAAGATTCTAAAACATCAAATAAAAAAGTTAAAAAAGAAAAAATATCTGAATATAAATTTACACCAAGAATAGATAATGAGTTAAAATATATAATTGATAGAGATTTGGATGATAAACCATTTTTTATTTATGATGGTAAAGACAATTTACTTTATTTATTTGATATGGCTAAAGGTAATTGGTTCTCACCAGTCCCACCAATGTTAGTTGATTATACTTCTGTTGTTGATGGTGCTGATGTTCAACAACAAGATGCGGAACCATTTACTCGTGAAGATTGGTGTAAAGTGAGTGGTTTAGATATAACTCCAAAATTATGTACCAATACTAAAGCTAAAACTTTTGATGCTTGTATGGCTGCGGGTAAAGATAAACACCCTCATTTTGATTCAAAAACACAAACTTGTTCATATGGAGCGTCTTATGGGTCACTTATAAAAATTGCCAAAAGATTTTTACCAAAAGGAATTTATAGCGTTAATCGTCTTGGTAGAGATGAGGGTTATGTTGGTTCCGGTGTAAATCAGTTTGGTTTAAAATCGTCTGATGGTGAAAATGTCGCCGCAGCCATTCACGGAATACCAGCGGGATTACCTGAAAGATTAACAGCAAGTAAGGATTTAGAATCATTATTAAAAAAAGACATTTCTTCAGGAAAAGTTCCTCAAAAATATTTAGAGGCAACAAAACAAATTGCATATGCTAATCAAAGTTTTGGATGTATAGGTGTACCCGCAAAATTCATAGATAACCCTAAAGTTCAAAAGTTAGCCAAAGGTGCGAGAGTTTTTGTAATGGGTCAATCTAATCAAGATTTTTTGGTTCAAAATTCTTCGGAATTTTTTGATAAATTACACGGAGACGGACAACAATGTGTCGACCCAATTATGTTAGCTCAAAGTTTAGGTGATAATAATTCTGCTGTGGCTTAATTTTTTTTGGTAAATTAAATAATTTTCATATCTTTGTGGTATGAAAAATTTATATAAAATATTTGCAGTATTATTGACTCTAGTTATATCAACAAGTTATATCGGGTTAAAACCACAATCAAAAGAAATTTCTATTGTGGTTATTGGTGAGTTCCCTAAAAAAGATGTGGAATTTGTTCAAAAGAACTTAAAAAAATTTTACAATTGTAAAGTTAATATTTTACCAAAAATTGATATTCCGGTAAATTGTAAAGTTAAAGGGTTACGAAAATATTCTTCAGTTAAAATTGTTGAGTTGTTAAATTCAAAATTTAAAAACGTTGATGGTAAAGTAGTTGCTCTAACACAAGTTGATATTTGTACCGACAGGAAATTAAATGGTAAAACTTTTAAAAATTGGGGTGTAATTGGATTATCATTGTTGGGGACCAAATCTTGTGTGGTATCTAACAAACGAATGGAAACCAATTATTATGGTAAATTAGAAAAAGTTTCTATTCACGAAATAGGACATTCTTTAGGAATACCACACTGTGAATCTAATAGTAAATGTTTAATGAATGATGCTAAAGGTAAAGGGTCCAAAATTGATGAAGAATTATTATGGATGTGTGATGATTGTAAAAATAAAATAAAATATTAAGAGACTTCGGTCTCTTTTTTTTTTTGATATATTTATGTATAAACATAAACTAAAAAAAAACAAACAATATGTCAAAAGTAATGAGATTGACTGAAAGAGACTTAACCAGATTAGTTAGTAGAATAATTAATGAACAACCTATTCGTCCAAAATTAGACGCTTATGGGGAAAAAATACCTAAACACCCCATTGATACTAAGTTGTGGAAAGATATGCACCTAGAAATTGAAGGTGAAGGTGTTGAAATAATTAAAGAAACACCAAATCAATTAATTATTGATGGTATTTCAGGTATTTGGACTATAACATATAAAAGAGGATAAAAAACTAACAATATGAAAAATTTATTTAATAACATTTCTCAGGAAGAGAAAAATAGAATCCTTGAGATGCACTCAAGTAAAAAAAATGTAATGACAGAACAACCTATTGATGGCGCGATTGATTGGGTTAAGGATAAAGTTAAAAGTATTTTACCTAATTCAGGTATTAAGGATAAAGTTAAAAGTATTTTACCTAATTCTAGTAGTTCTTTTAAAGCTGATGCAACTGTTGAAGATGATATGGTTATGGAATTCCCTGTTATTAAATTTCACTATGATAATAATGGTGTTGAGATGTTTATCAAAGATGGTAATAAAACATTATACGTTTCTAGTTCGGACACAGAATTCAAAGGACCTATATTTGATGCACAATCGGATAAGGAAATATATACGGACTCAATTTTTACTAATATAGATACTACAAATTGGAAAGCTATTGCGAAAAAACATAACATACCGGTATCCAAAATTACGGTGTAATAAAAAAATAATATAAAAAAAGAGGACTATTTGTCCTCTTTTTTCTTTCTACTCTTTTTTACCTCTTCCGGTTTAACCACCACTTCTTTCTCTACGGAGATAAGGGTGTATGGAACACCCTCCACCATATTTCCTTTGATAATCTCTTCGGATACAAAATCCTCAATCTTATCTTGGATTGCTCTTTTAATTGGTCGAGCCCCATAGGTCTCATCAAACCCAACTTCAGAGATTAGGTCTAAAATAGTTTCATCGAATGTGATGTCGTATTTTAATCCAACCAATCTTTTGGATAATTTATCCAATTCCAAAGTTACAATTTTTTTAACATCTTCTTTAACCAAAGAGTTAAAGATAACAACCTCATCAATTCTGTTTAAGAATTCCGGTGTAAAGAATTTTTTAAGTTCTTTTTTAAGAGTCTCACGTTTGTATTCCTCTTCCGCGTAAGAACTATTACCCGTTTTGAATCCAACACCTGAACCAAAATCCTGTAATTTTTTAACTCCCACGTTTGATGTCATAATGATGACACAATTTTTGAAGTTAATCTTTCTCCCCATACCATCGGTAAGGTGACCATCGTCTAATACTTGAAGTAGAGTACCAAAAATATCTTTGTTGGCTTTCTCAATTTCATCAAATAGAATTACAGAATAAGGTTTGTTTTTCACTTGTTCGGTTAATTGTCCGCCTTCATCATATCCAACGTATCCCGGAGGTGCTCCAATTAATCTTGAAATGGTGTGTTTTTCTTGATACTCGGACATATCCACACGAATCATATTATCTTCGCTACCGAACATTTGTTTCGCTAGTTGTTTTGCCAAGTATGTTTTACCAACACCTGTTGAACCTAAGAAGATGAATGAACCGATTGGTTTGTTCGGGTCTTTGATACCAATTCTGTTTCTACGGATTGATTTTGCAATTTTTGAAACTGCTTCAGATTGTCCAATAACTTTATCAGATAGGTTTTTTTCCATATCGGATAATAATTTGGTTTCATCCGCGTTTAATTTGGTTACCGGAATTTTGGTCATATTGGAAACCACTTCATAAACCAAATCTAATGTGATTTCTTTTTTGTTGGTTAGAGATTCCTCCTCAAACTTTTTCTTTTCAGTTTCAAGTTTGTTTAAGATACGTTTTTCTTTATCACGTAGGTTTGCTGCCTCTTCATAACGTTGTTGTTTAACAACATTTACCTTCTCTTGTTTTATATCGGACGCTTGTTGTTTTAACTTCTCGATTGATTCCGGCATTTTTACTTCTACCTGACTTCTTGCTCCTACCTCATCGATAATATCAAACCCTTTGTCCGGGAATTCTCTATCGGTGATATAACGGTCTGCCAAATCAACACACACAGACAATACCTCATCCGTGTAAGATACCTTATGGAAGTTCTCGTATTTGTCTTTTACGTTTTTAAGGATTTCCAAAGTTTCTTCTTTGGTTGCGGCATCCACGACAACTTTTTGGAAACGTCTTTCTAATGCTCCGTCTTTCTCGAAGTTTTTTCGGTATTCATCTAATGTTGTTGCTCCAACACATTGAATCTCTCCACGAGCAAGTGCCGGTTTGAAGATGTTTGATGCGTCCATTGAACCTGATGAATTACCTGCTCCAACTATTGTGTGGATTTCATCAATGAATACGATGATGTTTGGTGCGTTCTGAAGTTCTTCAATAATAACTTTCATTCTTTCCTCAAATTGTCCACGATATTTGGTTCCGGCAACAATTGATGTCATATCTAATGATACGATACGTTTGTCCATTAAGTTTCTTGGACATTCCCCATTATAAATCATAATGGCGAGACCTTCCACGATTGCTGTTTTACCACAACCGGGTTCTCCAATAATGATTGGGTTGTTTTTCTTTCTACGTGAAAGAATTTGTGCGATTCTTGTAATTTCTTGTTCTCTACCAATTACCGGGTCAAGTTTACCTTCCTCGGCTAATTTAATAAGGTCTCTACTAAAATTGTCTAATACAGGAGTTGACGAATCAGTCTTAACTGATTTGTTTCCACCATTACTTCCGCCATCCATAGATTCTATCATAATTAATTGTTTTATTTAAGTATAAGGATTATTTTCACTTTTTCAAATGATTGGGACAAAAGTAATGTATTATTTTAGATTGACAAAACAATTTTCAAATATATTTATTGTAATGGAACACAAAAAACCTTGGCAAAAATTTATGGACGAACTTAATCCGGAATCAAAATTAATTTCGGTGTATATAAAACTACGTCACGCATTTAATAGGGAAGGTTGGAGTGAAGAAGATTTGGAGAGACCACCCTATTATCCTCAGGATATTATGAATGGATATCAAAAAATGTCTTATTTAATTAATGATTTAAAAAGTGAATTAATATCTTATTTTGGTGATATTGACAATGAAGAGCTTACTGATTATATTATTAGTAAATTAAAAGATATAGATTTAGAAATACCTTTAGAAAATGGCAATATTAAAAGAGACAATTCAAGGAACGAAGATTATTAACGAAATCCAATCGTCAAATGTTAAGAAAACCGAATACGACACTATAACTAAAATAATGTTGGTTGAGTTCAATAATGGACAAAAATATGAATATTCTGAGGTTCCCCACCAAGTATATACCCAATTCAGAATGGCTGAATCACAGGGGAAATTCTTCTCGTCAAAAATAGTTAAAACTTACACTCACAAAAAAATCTAACAATTATAGATATTTAACTATTTATAGTTAATGAGTAATCTTAAAAGTATATTATCTAGTTTTCATTTACAGGACGAACTAAATCCTAAAATTTGGGAATCATCTAATAAGATGTCACCCAAAGTTAGAGAACGTCTGTTAGAAATCGCCTATGAGTTCATAGAATTCTTAGGTGTTGATGTTATTATATCTGATGTGGTTATGACCGGTTCATTGGCGAATTATAATTGGTCAAAATATTCTGATGTTGATTTACACTTAATTGCCGACTTTGAGCAATTCTCAGAAAGAGAACTTCCTCTATATGAAGAACTTTTTAAATTAAAAAAAACTTTATTTAACGACAAACACAACATCAAAATCTATGGTTATGATGTAGAACTATATGTTCAAGATGATGTTAAATCTTTTAGTAGTGGGGAATATTCTGTTTTATTTAATGAATGGAAATCCAAACCATCAAAAGAAAAAATTGAGATTGACACTAATTTAATTAAAACCAAATCTGAACATTGGATGAAAATAATTGACGATGTTATTGAGGATGTTCAAGAACAACCATTACAGTCCGGACTTGAGAGTATGAATAAGGTTAAGGATAAATTAAAGAAATATAGAGTTGCCGGACTAGAAGAAGGTGGTGAAATGTCCGATGAAAATTTAGTATTTAAAGTTTTGAGACGAAATGGTTATATTGAAAAACTATTTAACTTTAAAACTGAATATCAGGATAAAAAACTTTCTTTAAAAGAAAAATTAAGATAATTAATAATAAACCCCCCGGAATTACAACATTTTTAATTCCGAATATATTTATATATAAAATAATTCCAAAAAAACAAATAAAAATGGGAAACAATTTAAAACCGGTTGGTAGCGAAAAACTACAAGGAATGGAGAAAATTCAACGTATTATGGAAATCGCTAGATACAAAGAAAATATTCCTACATCGATAAATGAAGATAAATCAACTGAATATACTAAAGTTTTAGCTGATGGTAGAACTTATAAAATCGACAAGGAAAAGAATGGTTATGTTCTTAAAAGAAGTTTGACTGAATCAACCTCCGAGTTTGATTATATGGAACCGATGAAAAATAGAAAATATTATTCATCTTACTCACAAGCGTTCAAAAGACTTAATTTAGTTGCTAAAGAAATTAACATTAACGAAGGTAACGAAAAGAATGTTAATTTATTTTATGAAAGTCCTGAAGAAGCCACAAAATACATTTTAAAAATGGGTGGTGAGACTAAAGAACAAGCCGCACCTGCTCCGGCACCCGCACCCGCTCCGGCACCCGCACCAGCTCCTGCACCTGCTCCGGCACCTGCACCCGCTCCGGCTCCTGAAGATATTGACGTTGACGTTGATTTAGACGATAGTGATGACGATAGTGATGACGATAACGAAGATGTTACTTTAAAATCTATTCAAAAATTAACAGGTAAATTGGCTCAAAAATTAAGAGCTTTCCAAGAAACGGAAGAAGGTCAACAAGAAATGACTTCTCAAGATTCAAAATATGTAATCAACTCAATTTTATCGGCATTAGACTTGGACTCTATGGACGAGGAAGATAAAGAAGAAATTGTTGACAAAATCGAAGGAAATGATGAAGAAGGTATGGATGATTTTAATCCGGACGATATGGGTGATGAAATGGGTGATGAAATGGGTGACGATATGGGTGATGAAGAACCGATGGCGCCTGAAGGAGAAATGGGTGAAGGATATGATGAATTAGATGAAGAGTCTAAATATTTTGGGTCATTTGATGATGAAGAATGGACTGGTGAGGATAATAAAAAATATGGTTCAAATGACTTTAACTTTGACTTTGATGTTGAAGAATTTGATGATATTGACACATTTAGAGGAAAACATCCTGATATGAATTGGTTTGAAAAAGGTCCAAGAGACTCTGACTTCTTTAACAAATATAAAGAAAAACATAATTCACCATTAAAAGTTAGAACAAGAAAAAGTTTAAACCATAAAGATATTGGTGAGGAACATTCAGGTCGTCTTGAAGATATGATTGAAGGAATCTTTACTGAATCAAAAGTTGATAAAATTATTGAGGGTTATTTCAAAATAGATTCTAATGAAAAAAAATTATTAGAGTCTAAGAAAAAACAAACAAAAGTAATTTCTGAGAGTAAAAAAGTTAAAATTAATAAAATCAAACAATTATCTGAAAGTATTTCTCAAGAAGTTGGTGCAAGAAAATTGATGGAAAAATATCCAAACGCAAAATTGGTTGGTAAAACAAACAGATTAAATTTGGTATTTGAAATGAATAACAAACAATTAAGAGTTAATACTAAAGGTCAGATAATCTAATGAGTTATTTAATATATGTTAATGAATTAGGTCCTAATTATAAAGGTGATAACATATATGAATTTATTTTCTCGAATAGTATAGAAGATGTTTGGGGTGAAGCTTGGGAATCAAAACCATCAAATGGTTATCCCCTCCCACCGGACATAGAACATATTAAAAATGTAGGAGTTTTGAAGAATGACCAAATCACAATGTCAGTAATTCAAAACTCTGACTATTTTTCGATGATAGATTCAATGGATGATATAATCGCATTATGTTGGGAAAACGAAAGTGAAGACGTTGACTTCACACATCAAAGAAGATTGGTTTTCAAGTTTGGAGAAACTGAACAATCAGTCAAAGATAAATTATACGAGAGAGATATCGTATTAGAATTTGAAAAGAAAATCGAATATGAACACTAATCAGAAAAAATTAAAACTAGTGATGGAGGGAATTAAAGCGTCCACTCTAAATAAAATGACTGATACTCAGGTTGATGTGTTATTCAGTAAATTACAAGAACAAGTTACAACCACAACTAAACAAGTTAAAACAATTATGGTACCTCAAAATATTGCAAAAAGTACAGGTGCCGACATTGGTAATGTAAATGTTAAAACAGATGCAGATGGTAATGTAATTGCTACTGAAATGACCGAAGACGATACATTAAAGGTGGTTCAAGACCCTGACGCAACTGAGGATGGTATGGGTATGATGGAAGAAAAAGAAATTGATGAAAAATTTGAATCAAAAAAACAACAAAAATATTTCTTCGCTAAATGTGGTGACGGAAAAACAAAAGAACAAAAAAAATGGTGTAAAATGGCTGATGAGTTTGGGAAAAAAACTAACTTTGCCAAACTTCCTGAAAAGAAAAAAGAAACCAAAGAAAATTATCAAAAAATGATTAGTGGTGCATTAAATAAGATAGCACAATCTAAATTAGGTGAGATAAAACCAACTGTTGCTATGGGAGAAAGTCAAATAGAAAAACAAATTATGAGATTAGTTGAGAAACACATTACACCAAAAATGAAAAAAGAAGATTTATTAAGTTTAATTGAAGGTGATACTAAAACCGCACCGGCAAAACCAAAAGAAAGAGAAAAAGAAAAAAAACCGGGTCATCCATTCAATCCGGACCCTAATAAAAAAGGAGCTCCAAAAGCGATGAAAAAAGAAATGGATGAGGATACGAAAACTGCTCCGGCAAAACCAAAGGTTAGACCAAACACAACACCAAAACACCCATTCCAACCCAATCCTGATAAAAAAGGAGCCCCAAAAGCAGTGAAAAGAGAATTACCAAGTTTTTTAACATTTAACGCGTTAGGTCTTAACAAATAATAATTATGAGTGCAAATTTAAGAATGGAAAAAATATTACAAGTCAAAAGTGACTTGGACAAAAAATTAATTAATGAAGGTTTGTCTAAAAACCAACAAAAAATGTTAAATGAGATTAATCGTCGTTTAAATGAAGCGCCTGTTAGTTATGATGGACCTGAGAGAATGGAACCGGGTATTGAGAGAAAAATTAATCAAAGACAAACACCGTATGCCGAAAACCCTATGTTACCACAAGATGGTGATAGAGATTTTATTGAGTTAATTACATCACAAAGATTTAAGGACTCAGTAGAGAAGGTAAGAAGGTTTTTAGGTAATACTACACCAATACAAGGAAATAATCCAATGATGGGACTAATGAGTTCTATTATGGGTAGTTTACAACAAATCAAACAAGTTGAAATTCAAAATAAAGAATATCTTGAAAACTTAGCGGTTGATTTAGTTAAAAAAGAATTAGGTATTCCGGAAGGTCAATTACAATTTGATGTGGAATTAGTGAGTGGTATGATGGGTGCTGCTGAAGGTATGCAGACACAACCACAAGAACCGGATGAAGAAGATGTTGAAGAGGCATTTAAAGAAGGTGAAGAACACCAAGAAGAAATGGAAGACTTTATGGATTCTATGGAAAAATTCAACTTAGAAAAGGCAAAAAGAAGAATGATTAACTCATTAGTTCAAGGTGCCGCTTTTAAAGGTGGACATATGTATACTTTGGTTAGTGATGAAATAAATAGATTGGACCCTAATATATTAAATTTATATGGTATAACACAATCATTAATGGAGCACTTATATTGGTTATATCCTGATATGGAAGCAATGGCAGGTTCCGGTGGTGGTCAAATGGGGCAATCAGAATCTGACCCTACAACTGACCCCCCAACAATTAAAGCAAAGGCATTCACATTCCCTTTATTGGTTCACGAGATAGTTAAAGGTATTTATTCATTATATGGAGACCAAGGATTACCTAACGACCCTGTTCAAAGAAGTATGGTTGTTAGAGCCGAAGATACATTACCGGGTGAAGTTTGGGATTCAAGATTAGGTCCAATCTTTTGGGAGAAATTCAGAGATTCTTGGCCGGACACTTTATACGATGATGACAAAAGACATCTTCAACAATATTTATTTATGAAATTGTCTAATTTAGAGGCAAAAGATTTTATAAATTTAGCTAAAGCAATTTTAGCTGATAAACCAGAAGCAAAACAGGTAATTCAAAGAATGGTTAATGAAATCGTTGAAATCTTAAAGAAATACGAATACGAATCTAAAATGTCTGATGATGATGACGATGATGATAGTAATGATGGTTATAACGATGACGATTTTGATGATTTAGATGATATTGATTTATCTTCATTAGGATTCTAAAAATTACCGACAACATTATGTATGTCGAATTTAACAAGAGAACAAGTACTTATAGAGTACGTAAAATGTAATAGAGATACGGAATACGCATTAAGAACGTATTTGGAAACGTATGATAACACGGTGAAAAAATATGTTCCTTTGGAACTTTTCCCGGACCAAATTACTCTATTAGACGATTACGAAAACTACAACGAAAATATTGCATTAAAATACAGACAGGCCGGGGTATCAACAGTTACCGCGGCTTGGATGTCTAAACGACTTGTATTTGCAAGAAAAGAAACTCCCGAGAAAATATTGATAATTGCCAATAAGTTAGATACTTCATTGGAAATGGCAAACAAAATTAAATCGTTTGTTGGTCAATGGCCATCTTGGACAGGTATAGATTTTGATAAAGCAAAAAATTCCCAAAGACACTATAAATTAACAAATGGGTGTGAGGTTAAGGCCGTTGCAACATCTAAGGATGCCTTGCGTGGATTTACACCGACCATACTTGTATTTGACGAGGCCGCGTTTATCGAGGCTGATAGTGATTTTTGGTCTGCCTGTATGGCGTCCCTATCTACGGGGGGTAAAGTAATTGTGGTGTCAACACCTAATGGTTATGACGCAATTTACTATGAAATTTATGACCAAGCATTACGTAATATGAATGATTTTAAAATTACGGAAATGTTTTGGTACAGAGACCCAAGATATACAAAAGATTTATATTTTGTTAAAACAGAGAATATAATTCATTACCTTTTAAATAAAGAAGAATATGACCCTAATGATTTTATTGATTGGGGTAGTAAATCTTACGACGCAAGAAACTTTGATGATGTTAAATTATTAATGAATGACGGATATAAACCTTGTTCATCTTGGTTTGAGGCGATGGTGAAGAAATTAAAATACGACAAACGTAAGGTTTCTCAGGAGTTGGAATGTAACTTCTTAGGTTCCGGAGATAACGTATTTGATTCTCTTATGATGCAAGATATCCGTGAAAATCAAATTCAAGAACCTATTAACAAATTGATGGGAAATGCTCTTTGGATTTGGAAGGAACCTGTTGTTGGACATAAATACATTATGGGTGTCGACGTTTCTCGTGGGGATTCTGAAGATTTTAGTTCATTCCAAATTATTGATTTTGATACCCAAGAACAAGTTGCTGAATATGTTGGAAAACTCCCTCCGGATACTATGGCAGAGATTTGTCATAAATGGGCGACAATTTATTCTTGTTTCGTGGTTATTGATATCACCGGTGGAATGGGAGTTTCAACGTCAAGAAAATTACAAGAAATGAATTATAGGGATTTATACGTTGATGGTGTCGATTTGGCTAACAAATGGAAATACGACCCAAAAGCTATGGATAAAATCCCGGGAATAAACTTTAATAATAAACGTGTCCAAATTATTGCATCTTTTGAAGAGGCGATGAGACATAAGTTTAGAATTTATAGTGCTCGTTTATATAACGAGATGAATACCTTTGTTTATATAAATGGTCGTCCTGACCACCAAAAAGGACATCACGATGACTTGATTATGTCAATTGCGATGGCGACATATGTTGCCGAATCTTCATTTAGTAAATTGACTAAAGTTACCGAACAAACCAAAGCTATGATTGACTCTTGGTCTGTTAACAATAATGAGGCGATTAAAGAAAATATTAATTTTGACCCAGTAATCCCACATTACCAAGACAGAATAAATCAATTCAATAGCCAACAAGTTAGTCGTGAGGATTATCAAAAATACGGATGGTTATTTGGAGTTAGGTAATATTTATCTAAAAAGAATAAATGGGTATCTCAGATAGAAAGAGAAGTATTGATGTTCCGGTTAGTATAAATCTAGATTTAAATCAAGAACCAAAACCAAACCAATTTTTAATTGATAATAATTTAAAGGGGGGTGATTTTGTTAGTAGAAAAAAATCCGGAAATGTATTTGCTGGCTCAAAACTTAATGTGGATGGTCAAGGGATTTTTAATGTAAAAAATATAACTCCTGATTTATTCAAAAAATTCCCAAAACAAACTCCTGTAAGTGGGGGTAATCCACCTACACCAACACCAACAATGACTCAAACACCAACACCAACATTACCACCATCATTCATATCAACTTGGCAAACAGATAATGAAGGTGTTACTAATAATAATCAAATTGGTATTGTGTTAGACTCATCAGGAACTTTTGATTTTGTAATTGATTGGGGTGATGGTAATACAGATACTATCACCACTTGGGACCAACCTGAACTTATACATACTTACGATGAAATAGGTGTATATACTATTACTATGACGGGCGTGATTGACGGGTTTTTTGTTGGAAATTATTATGGTCTTGGTGGTGGAGATTATGGTAAAATTTTAAGTGTTCAACAGTGGGGTAATGTTAAATTAATAGATTTCGGTTATCAATTTTATCATTGTTATAATTTAGATTTATCAACGGTAAACGATATATTAGACACATCAAACCTAACGGATATTTCATATATGTTTGGTGAATGTTATGGATTAACAACTATAAATAATATTGAATTATGGGATGTTTCTAATATTATTAATATAAGTACTATGTTTTATGAATGTTCATTGTTTGACCAACCATTAAATAATTGGGATGTAAGTAATGTGACAAATATGAGTGCTATGTTTTATGAATGTTCATTGTTTGACCAACCATTAAATAATTGGAATGTTAGTAGTGTAACCAATATGGGATTTATGTTTTATGCGTGTTCATCATTTAACCAACCATTAAATAATTGGAATGTTAGTAGTGTAACCAATATGGAAAATATGTTTGTGGGAACACAATTTAACCAACCATTAAATAATTGGAATGTTAGTGGTGTAACTATTATGAGTGGAATGTTTGGAGCATCACCTTTTAATCAAAATATTAATGATTGGGATGTGTCTAATGTTTTAAATATAAATTTAATGTTTGAAGATACACCATTTAACCAACCATTGTCTGGTTGGAATGTTAGTAATGTAACACAAATGTATAGAACATTTAAAAATTCACAATTCAATCAACCAATAGGAAATTGGGACGTTTCAAAGGTTACTACTATGAACTCAATGTTTGATATATCATTATTTAATCAAGATATCGGAAATTGGAATATATCAGGTGTAACTGACTTTAGTTTTTTTATGGGTGGAAAAACACCATTAACATTATCAACCATAAATCTTGACGCTATTTATAATGGATGGTCAACCAAAAATCCGAAACCCAATAAAATTATACAATTCGGAAGTGCTAAATATAGTTCAGCAAGTTCAGCAGGAAAAGCAATCTTAACAGGTTCAACAGGTAGTGGTGGTTACGGATGGGCAATAAACGATGGAGGAATATAGAATAAAGTAAACTATTTATATAAGGAAAAATATATTTAAATTTAAAATATGGAAAATAATCAAAATACCGATTTAACAGTATGGCAGAGGCTATCACAAGCCTTTGGTCCAAATTCGTTATTAAATCAAGATTACCCAACATATAAGTTGGACAAAAAAGAGTTATTAAAAACAACTTCTCAGGCAGAATACGAGAGAGAAAAATTACAAGCGCAACAAACTTACTACTTATCCAATCAATGGACAAAAATTGAAAGTAATTTATACACTCAAGCCGTATATTACGAACCAACTCGTTTAGCATCATTCTACGATTACGAATCTATGGAATATACACCAGAGATATCTGCAGCATTAGACATTTATGGTGAAGAATCAACAACAGTTGATGAGAATGGATATATGTTACAAATTTATTCTGAATCAAAAAGAATTAAATCAATACTAGCCGATTTATTTAACAATGTGTTAGATATTAATACAAACTTAACTATGTGGACAAGGAATACTTGTAAATATGGTGATAACTTTGTGTACCTAAAATTAGATTCTGATAAAGGTATTGTTGGTTGTATGCAATTACCAAATATTGAGATTGAACGTTTGGAAAGAGGTATGGCCGCCAAATCTGCAAATCTTGAAGAACCAGCAGAAAATAAAGGATTAAGATTTAAATGGAAGGCCAAAGATATGGAGTTTAACTCTTGGGAAATTGCGCATTTCCGTTTATTAGGTGATGATAGAAAACTTCCTTATGGTACTTCTATGTTAGAAAAAGCAAGACGTATTTGGAAACAATTATTATTATCTGAAGATGCGATGTTGATTTATAGAACTTCAAGAGCACCTGAAAGACGTGTATTCAAAGTATTCGTTGGTAATATGGATGACAAAGATGTTGAAGCGTATGTACAACGTGTCGCAAACAAATTTAAACGTGACCAAATTGTTGACGCTAAAACGGGTAATGTGGATATGAGATTTAATCAAATGGCGGTTGACCAAGATTATTTTATCCCTGTTCGTGACCCGGCAGCAACAATGCCAATTGAAACTTTACCAGGCGCTCAAAATTTAGCAGAGATTGCCGATATTGAATATATCCAAAAGAAATTATTAACGGCACTTCGTGTTCCTAAAGCGTTTTTAGGGTTTGAAGAAACCGCTGGTGATGGTAAAAATTTATCTTTAATGGATATTCGTTTCGCAAGAACTATTAATAAGATTCAAAAATCTATGATTGCCGAATTAAATAAAATTGCAATTATACATTTATTTTTATTAGGTTTTGAAGATGAATTATCCAACTTTACACTAGCATTAACAAATCCATCATCTCAAGCGGATTTATTAAAAGTTGAACTTTGGAAAGAAAAAATAGGATTATATCAACAAGCTGTTGCGGCAATTGCCGGTATCGCACCGGTATCAGTATCTTGGGCTAAGAAACACATTTTAGGATTCTCAGATGAAGATATTAAATTAGATTTACAACAACAAAGAATTGAAATGGCGGTTGGTGCAGAATTAACCAATACCGCAACAATCATTACTCGTACAGGTATATTTGATAATATTGATAAATTATATGGTAACTCAACATCCGGAGCAACTGCCGGTGGAGCGGCGCCACCATCATCACCACCGCCACCAGGAGGTGGAGGAGGATTCGGAGGAGGTGGAATGGAAGATTTAGGAGCTCCTGAACCGGGTGGAGCACCTGAGGCACCTCCGGGACCTGAACCGGGAGGTGAAGCCGGTGTAACACCTGAGTCGTTTAAACGAGATAATCTAAAAATATTAGTTGAACAAAGTACTCTAACAGAAGATGAATCATTTATAGATTTATCCAAGGGTAAAAATTCTTTAGGAGATATTGAATCTCAATTAAGTAAACTTTTAAAAGACTAGATATTTATAATAAAAATTAGATATGAAAAATTTTGGTTTATTAAAAACAAAGATAGAAAATGTGTTGTTAGAATCATATGCTAACGATACATTCAAAAACGAATTAAAAACATTTAAGAAACTTGTTATAGAAAATAAAAACATTAGTAAATTATTTTACCTATACGATGAATTAAGTTCTCCTAAGTCATTAAATGAATCTTATTGTAATGAATATATTAACGAATGTATTAAAATTTACGAGAATACCGTAAACAAAATTAAACAATCCGACATCAATAAATTAGTTGATTGGGTTGGAAATAAAAATGTTGAAAGTAACTATACCGATATTGATACTTTATTTTCTACAGATGTTTTAACTATTGAGTCAAAAATTAAAAGTAGAAAAGTTATTGCGGAATCTCTTAAAAAATTAACAGTAACAAAAACTGAAGGTATTGACCTACCATTATCAACTATGGTAAGTGTTGCAAATAAAACTATTAAAAGTTATATTGATGGTTTAAATGAATCCGATAAAAAAGAACTAATTGCTTTATTGTCAGAAGATGATTCAACTTTGAATGAAAAATATAACACACTTAAAGAAGGTGTTGTTATTAAACTAACGGAAATGAAAAATGATAGCACTGACTCTTCAATGCAAACAAGAATTGATGAAACAATCTCAAAAGTAATTTCTGAAAAATACGACAAACTAACTTACTTCAAACTTAAAAATCTAAAAGAAAATCTTTAATTATCGTTTGATTTAAATTTTTTCTGAACATACTTAGCTTTTGAAAGACCGTCACGTTTAATTACTGACGGTTTTTTAAATTCTTTTCTTTTTGACAATTCAGAACTTTGACGGGTTTTAATTACTTTACTTTTATAGAGTTTTAAAGCTTTCTCAATTGTAAGGTTATTATTTAATTTTACTATTAGCATATAATACATATATCTTCTTCCTACAAAAAAGTTTTGACATTACATATAAAAATACCTATTATTTTTAAAAATAAACGGGAAAATATGAAAATTAATGAAAAAGGGAAAAACTTCTTTCCTACAAGGTTTCAAAACAGCAAAAATTGTTTATGGAACGGTGGATTCAATCAATCTTAAATCTCTCTACTTAAACATCCAAACTTGGGTCGAACCAATTTACGAATGTGATAATTGGACAAGAACAGTTCTTAACCTAAGTAGAAGTATCAAACACTCAATATACGAGTCGATAAACAAACAAATATTTGATGATAAATTTATTGTTGATTTAGATTTAAGGTCCAGCGGACTCAATTTAAATAAAAAATCATTTATGAACCTCGAAATAAATTTTTATATATCACAAGAAGATTTGGATTTCAAAGGTAATGAAATTAAACAAAGTTTACAAAATATAACAGAAAAAATTTTTAAAGACAATTTCTTAAACAATGAAAATTTTAATTTTTATTTAACCAAAAAAAGTAAAATCAATAAAGAATCGTTACAAACCGAGAATGTTTAATATTTATTATTAAAACATTCAAAATGAATTTAAAAATTAACACCAATAATGAGTTAAATAAAAAATCAATTCTTATTGAGTACGACGCAGGTTATATTAACCCAACGGAATCTCGTAATGTTGAAATCATACGAGAATCTAATGGAATGTTAGACCACTCAAAACCTATTGAATTTTATGCTGTATTACAAAAATATAACACCCCAAATAGAAATGGTAGAACATATCCTGAACGAATATTAAAAAGAGAAGCTGAAAATTATAAAAAAATGATTACAAAGGGTACTGCTCTATCTGAGTTAAATCACCCGGAATCATCTCTAATCGATTTAGATAGAGTTTCTCACGCTATCACCGAAGTATGGTGGGAAGGAAATGTATTAATGGGTAAAATTAAATTACTCACATCTCCGGGTTATCACGAAAGTGGAATTTGTTCAACAAAAGGTGACTTAGCGGCTAACTACCTTAGACAAGGAGTTACGTTAGGTATCTCTTCAAGAGGTGTTGGTTCCCTAAAAAAAGTGGGTGAACAAAATGAAGTACAAGACGATTTTGAATTAATTTGTTTTGACTTAGTATCATCACCATCAACTCCGGGAGCGTACCTATTCTTAAATAAAGAGGATAAACAACTATACGACGAGAACTTAGAAGAAGAGAAAAAAATGAGTGTTGAAAGACACGTTGGAGATTCAGGTAATAAATCTCTTGACTTAATGAAAAAATTAAACGATTATTTAGGTTATTAATCTAAATTAAAAAAAAAGTATGGACGAAAAGTATTTCATTGCAAAAATTGCCGTAGAAACCGTAGATAACGAGTCAGGTAAAGTTAAAGTTAAAAGAGAAGAAAAATTAGTTAGTGGTTACAATCCAACAGATGTAGAGGCTAAAGTTACTAAAATTTTCGAAAATTATACAATGGAGTGGAGAATCACGGCAATTGTAGAAAGTAAAATTGGTGAAGTGATTGAATAATCAAAATATCAATAATTAAACAAAAGAGGACTATATGTCCTCTTTTTTTATGCTTTTATTTTTTTGGATATATTTATAATAGTATAAAAAACCTGATGTGATTTTAGTTTAAATTAAACTTTTTTCATATTGGGAGATATTTATATATTAAAAACTATATAAAAACAATGGCAAAAGAAAAATCTTTAGTTGAAGAGGCTATCATCCAAATGAAAAATTTGGAAGAAGCGGTAGCTGAAAATGCAAAAGGAATACTTGCTTCTACAATGAAACAAGAAATCAAAGACCTAGTAAAAGAATCTTTATCAGAACAAGCTGATGATGAGATTGAAACTGATGACGTTGAAATGGATGAACCTATGGGTTCTGATGATATCGCTGATATGGATATGGGCGACGATTCAGACGAAGAAGGTGACGAAATGGATACTGATGATATGGACGACGAAGACGATATGGATTTTGGTGACGAAGACGATATGGACGACGAAGACACTATCGACTTAACTGACGCTGACGATGAGGAAGTACTTAGAGTATTCCAACTTATGGGACCGGATGACAATATTGTCGTAACAAAAGACGACGAAGGAAACATTAACCTTAAAGATGAGGAAACCGGTAAAGAGTATATGATTGTTGGAGAAGGTGAAGAAGAAACCTATGAAGAATGGAACGAATCTGAAGGAATGGATGATGAACTTTACGAAGACGATATGATGGGTGGAGAAACTATCGAAGATATTGTTGACAGAATGTTTTCTGATGACAATGATGAAGAAAGTGAATTCTCATTTAGTGAGTTTGACGAAGAAGAAATGTACGATGAAGGAATCGTTTATGAAATCGAAATGGATGGAGATGACTCTGAAGGATATCTTGATATGGAAGAGGATGACTCTTATGATATGGAAGACCAAGTTATGGAATCTAAAAAAATGTCAACGACACGTAAAGGAACCGGATTTGGGAACGCATCTAAATTCAAATACGACAAAGCACCAAATTTAGGTACAGGTTTTAAAACAGATATGAAACAAGGAACTAGAGGTGTTGGTATGGGTAAACCTAGATTCACGTACAAAGATGGTGAAAACGCCGGAAGTAAATTAGGTACAAACAAAATTGTTAAGAAAACTGAAACAAAAGAAGGTTCGATTAGAAAACCAATGGTTAAAAAAGTTGAAACAAAAGAGGCATCACGTACTTTAGGTAATGGGTCTAATTTTAGAAAAGGTGGTTTACCAAAACCAAGAGCTCATTCATCTTTTAATACTGCCATAAAAGAAAGTTCTTCAAATAAAGAATTACAAATTCTTAGAGAAAAAAATGAAGAATACAGAAAAGCACTTAATGTTTTTAGAAGTAAATTAAACGAGGTTGCAGTATTCAACTCAAACTTAGCTTACGCTACACGTTTGTTCACTGAACACTCAACATCAAAACAAGAAAAAATTAACATTT
>Ga0209191_1000200_pt1 | contig 49118 bp, 53 predicted proteins | sample S_130626_EF_Meta_FD_187320 | JGI IMG/M metagenome (GOLD analysis project Ga0209191, IMG submission 187320) | Freshwater microbial communities from Lake Simoncouche, Canada to study carbon cycling - S_130626_EF_MetaG (SPAdes) (version 2) | ecosystem: Environmental > Aquatic > Freshwater > Lake ...
CACTACCAGCAGCACCTTGTGCACCTTGAGCACCAGAAGTTCCTCCAGAACCTTGAACACCTTGTGCACCAGGAGCGCCTTGTGATCCGCTACCAGCAGCACCTTGTGCACCTTGAGCACCCGAAGTTCCTCCAGAACCTTGTGCACCTTGAGCTCCTTGAGAACCACTACCAGCAGCACCTTGTGCACCTTGAGCACCAGAAGTTCCTCCAGAACCTTGAACACCTTGTGCACCAGGAGCGCCTTGTGATCCGCTACCAGCAGCACCTTGAGCGCCTTGAGTACCAGATGTTCCTGCAGTACCTTGAGAACCCTGGGCTCCCTGTGAACCACTACCAGCTACACCTTGAGCTCCTTGAGAACCTTGACTACCAGGAGTTCCTGCATCACCTTGAGGACCTTGAGCACCGGTACTTCCTGCTCCTGATCCACCACCAGGAGCACCTTGGGAACCTTGAGCACCTGCGTTACCTTGAGGACCTTGAGTTCCTGGTGTTCCATCTGTACCTTGAGAACCTTGACTACCAGAAGTTCCTGCGGTTCCTTGAGAACCTTTAGTACCTTGAGCACCTTTAGTACCTTGTGCACCCTGTGCACCTTTTGGACCAGTACTTCCTGTACCTGAATTTTTATTTGAAAGAGTTACAGATTGTGATATAATGTTTGCATTATTTTGAGCAGTATTATTTGCAGTAGTTTGAGCTAAAGCTAAAGCTGTGGCATATGCGGCTTGATAAGATACAGTAGATGTTGCTGATGCACTTGCTTTAGCAGTTACTAATGCAGGCGGTGTTACTACAGTGACATAAGCTGTACCAGTCGCAGTCGCAGTGGCCGAATATGTCTTGTTTGACGTACCAGTTGACATATGATTATATACATTATAAATATATTATTTTATTTTAATTAATATATTTATAATAAAATAATATATTTTTACTATTTCAATAATTTCTACGCAATTTTAATTAGTTTAATAAAAACTACTTAAAATTTATTATACAACTAATCTAAATATTAAATAATTATGTCAAACTTAAATTGCGATTGTTTAATTCTTAAATTACAAGAAATATTTAATGGTAATATTGATACTACATTATTTATTTTATACGATACAAATGAGGAATATTATATAGTTACTGGAAAAAGAACTAATATTAATGGAAACACTGAAAATGTTCCTTATAAATTTTATTGTAAATATGCCACAGAATTAATTGAATTTATTAGCATAGTAATTTGTAAAAATAGTACAATAAATTATACATTATATAATTATGATGATTTACCAATTAATAGTGACGAAATAGAATTTAATTATTTTACCAATTTAGATGGTGATGTTAAATATGAATTAGCTGGATACGATGATAAAAAATATAATAAACAAGAAATAATGAAATATTTAAGAATAATAAAAAATGTGTTTAACTATTATTAAATAAATAATATAAATATTTATAAAAATATGAAAGATATTATTTCGCTTTTACTTACAACGTCTTGTTTAGCAATAGCTGGGTTAGGTATATATTTGTTCAGTTCTAATTCTCATGAAAATTCTGTTGATACTCAAAAAGCTGGCAAAAAAAGAACTACTGTTTCTAGTAAAAAACAAATTGAGGTAAAGGATAAATTTGATGATGACAATGATGACAATGATAATAATTATGACAATGACGACAATGATAATGACGATGATAACGTTACTAAAACTGATTACAACTATAAATCAAAATCAAAAAGCAAGATTACTAACAATAAAACAAAAAAAAACAGTAATAAATATTCTTCTTCCAAAAAAAATTATTATTACTAATAATCCATATAATCTTATTATTTATTTTTAATTTTTATAAATAATATAAACAATGTCATAAGACGATTTATTATATTTAATTTGCGACGTATAAGTTAATTTATTGTAATTGCATATTTGACGTACAATAGTAATAAAACTATTGTAGGTTAATTTCTTTTCTAAATATATTTTTTTTGAATTATGATAATAAGGTTTACAAAGTTCAATAAATTGTTGTATATTTTCATTAAAAATGCCCTTTTTAAATGATTCGGTATTCAATATATAATGTTTATCATTTTTCATACATATATCATTTAATAAATTAAACAATAATTCATTTGGAAATTCTTTTTTAAATATTTGTGTTGACATTGAATAAAAATATAATATGTATAAATATATCACATATTATATTTATTTGTTTGAAATATAATATGTGATATATTATTTTCATAACAAACCTAAAATTATTTTTTACGAATTATGTAATATATTTATTAAATTATTTGTAAACAATGACAATTCTATTTCATCTTCGTGAATATTATAAAAAATTTTTATATATTTGCATATACATGGTATAACTTTGTATTTTTCATCTTCAGTTAAAATATCAGTATATTTTATAAAAATGAAATAATTGTCCAATATATCCATTACAGAATAACCTCTATCAAATAAATCATAAATTACAGTTAATGATTCTTCCAGGTTTTTTTCCTTAATTAATTTTGTATACTCTTCTAAAGTATAAAAACTTATATTAGAACACAATTTGACTGCTAAATCATACGTAATTTTTTCACCAAGAAGTTTAAATTTTTCCATATAGTTAATTAAAATTTTAACAGTGTTATTACAAACATTTACTATAAATTCTTCAGCTTCAGGATCTATGTCTATTTTTTCACATTCTTTGATACTTTTAATTATTTCTATCAAATTTTCTTTCTGTAATGGTTTTATTTTAATAATAGAAAACCTTGATTGCAAATTTTCAATTACTTTTTGAATATTACTACAAGATGATATAAAATGAACATTATGACTAAATTTATCAATGCAGTTACGAAATACTTGCTGACTTTGTTCATTGATATAATCAATGTCATCTAAAACTACAAATTTTTTTTTATTTTGAATAGTTGAACATGTTTGACAAAATGTTTTAACATCTGTTCTATAATAATTAATACCTTGTTCTCTTAAACTATTAATGAAAAGCACATTTTTTTCATAATCTTTTGATTCATAGTCTTTATAATATTCTTTTATAATTGCATTCAACAATGATGTTTTACCTGAAGCAATATTACCTAATAATAAAATATTCAAATTGTCCATTAAAATCAATGCTTTTAAAATATCAATAACTTCATTATTTTTACCAAAATCATCAAAATAAATGGGTTGAAATTTATGAATAAACAATTTATCTTCTAATTTCATAATATTTATTCAATTAAATTAATATTATTAGTTATTTTATATTTAAGTATATCTTATTAGATAATATATACATTTTTATAATGACTGAAAAAACGGAGGATCTATATACAATTTTAGGAATTAATGAAAATGCAAGTCACGATGAAATTAAAAAGGCTTATAGAGGATTATCATTAAAATATCATCCAGATAGAAATCCTGATCCGCATGCAACTGAAAAATTTAAACAAATTAATGAAGCATATGAAATTTTAGGGGATGATCAAAAAAGAAAACAATATGAAATGGAAAGAAAAAATCCTTTTATGAGAATGAGCAATATGGGTCATGGTATGCATGGTGCAGCTAATATGGGTGAGATGGATGATATATTGAAAGCATTTTTTGGTGGAATGCCATTTATGGGAGGAATGGGACCATTTAATGCAGCCAGTGAAATGAATGATTTAAATGGAATGGGTGGAATACCAGGTTTTCCACCGGGTTTTCCACCTGGTGCCCAGTTTCATGTTTTTCATAATGGACGTCCTGTTAACATCGGTAATAGATTTCAAAAGCCTTCTCCAATAACAAAAACAGTTACTATTGATATTGAACAAGTTTACAATGGTGCAACAATTCCAGTAGATATTGAAAGATGGATTAACGACAATGGAACAAAAACTTTTGAAAAAGAAACTTTATATGTATCAATACCAAAGGGTATAGATGAAAACGAGATAATAATACTAAAAGATAAAGGAAATATTGCTAATGAACATTGTAAAGGAGATGTCAAAATTTTTATTAAAATAATTAATAATACTGAAATTAAACGAACCGGATTAGATTTAATTTATGAAAAAAATATTTCACTCAAAGAAGCATTATGTGGATTCACATTTGAAATAAAATTTATTAATGGAAAAATTTATACATTAAATAATAATAGTGGTAATATTATTACACCCGAATATAGAAAAATAGTACCTAATATGGGATTAACGAGAGAAGGACATACTGGTAATCTAATTGTAGTATTTCATATTGGATTTCCCGAAAAATTAACAAATGAACAAATAAAAAATTTAAGTGAAATTTTATAAAATAATAATATTATTTTTAAATAAAAACAATTTAGAGACAATTAATTACTATTAATTGAACGAATATAAGTCAGTGGTAGACTATTAGACTTCCAATCTAACAACTCGGGTTCGATTCCCGATGTTCGTATCTCTTAATTAAATACAATTATATTTCACAAAAAATATAATTGTATGTAACACATATACTTTTACTTTTTCATTTACTATTCAAAAATTAGAGAAATGTAAGTAGCTGGGTCATCTAAACCAAGAACACCAATTACAACTTTAGCTAACCAATCAAAAACATTTAAACTTGCTCCACTACTTGTAACCGCGCTTCCACTGACAGAACCACCAGTTCCGCCTGCACCATCTCCACCCAATACATTAGTATTCCAATTATGCGTATAACCATATGAACCAGCACCACCACCACCCATATTAATTGCGGCTGCGCTATCTTGAAAAGTTCCACTATAATTAGCAGAAGAACCTTGATATGGAATTGTACAATTATATGCAGGTAACGAAAAAACCTGATATGAATAATTTGGTATAATAGTTGATTGACCTGCGTAATAAGTAGCATCATTACCGGTACAGGTTACATTATAGCTAGATGTACCATTACCGCCATTACCTCCAGATAAAAAGGCAAATAAAAGACTATATCCTTCTGTTGAGAAACCTGTAACATTTGGAGTTCCACCGGTTCCTCCCGGCGGGGTTGTTCCATTTCCACCACTATTGTTACTAGTTGCGGCCGTTCCACCTCCACCACCCGGACATCCAAAATAAATTGGTTGACTAATTTGTGAATTACTTATACTAACTTGTGTTGCGCTACCACTGCTACCATTTATACCGCTATAACCGTTACTACCGTTACTTAATCCACCTGCGCCACCTGCACCACCATAACCTAAACTAACTTGTATTACACTTGTTAGACCAAGATTATTATCTCCGCTAGAATTCACTGTATATAAATAAACTGTTCCACCAATAATAGCGCCACCACCACCACCACCTGCACCTAAAACACAATTATCGTTTTCAAGTGATGCGCCTCCTGCACCACCACCTCCTCCACCACACATTGCGATGTTTATGACAGATAAATTAGTTTCAATTGTAAAATTTCCTGGTCCCAAAAAAATAACATAATATGTTTGTCCATTATAAACTACAGAAGTTATACCACTTGAGCTATTAGGATATGCACTGTTTGAACTAATATTATTTGTATTTGCGGATATTACATTTAACGTTGCAGTTGTTCCTGAACTTGGTGGTGGAATAGGGGGAAGTGGTGAAGCAGCTATTCCTGAAATACTAGGCGTTATATTTGTTTGACTTATATTTGCCCATATGCACACGAGTCCTTGACCTCCATTACCACCAGAATATCCGTTGCCTGCACCATTTTTTGAAAATTGAGGTGCTCCTCCTCCTCCTCCTCCTCCGTATCCACCATTGATACTACTTGGTTGAGACGGAGTGGTCCCTGGTAGAGGTGGATTCTCACGCTGCCAGGCAGCAACTCTACTAGACGAACCTGCGCCTGCACGACCACTACCGACTACAACCGAAGCACTAGTTCTCCCCGATGTACCTAAAGAAGGCATTGGTTGTAAATAAAAAGAATAATTCGGTTGATAACTTTGTTGTGTGAATGAAAAATTACTCATTTAGATTAATATATATATAAAATATATTTATTGTATTAGTATATTTTATATAGATAGTATATAATATGGCAGGAAGACCAAGAATTGTAAGAAATATTAAATCTTATATTAATTATGTTGATAATCATAGTGATTCGGGACCAATGAAAATTGGCACAGCACCTAGTGTAGGAGTTACACGTTATTATTGGCATAATTTGCAATCTTATGTAAATCAAACTGCAGGAAAACCAAAAAAAAGTTATAAAAATATGGTGTTTTTAGGCATAAATCCAGCACAAACTCCTGTTAGAGAAGGTTTTACACAATCGTGTAATTATAATTATTCATATGTACCTAATCGTGTACTACCAAATTTTTTTGCAGACTATAATAAAAAGTATCATAATCATTATTATAGGCCTTATTTACCTAATACAGAAGAGGATGCTGCATTATTAGATTTCAAACAAAAATATACAGATACTTACAATAATTATTTAAGTAGAAAATACATTGGTATGAATAGATGAATATACAAATACATAAAAAAAAATAAAATATAATAAAATCAATAATTGGTTATATTTTATAAATATCATTAAATTGAATAAATTTTTAATGTTTCAAAACAATACCCAAAATACGTTGATATAATAAAATTCCAGCGTCTTGGATAGGTAATACATATGCATATGTATCGCCATCGTTATGATGGGAATGCCACAATCCTGGAGGTGTAACAAACATTTCATTTGTTTTCCAATAAACTTTTTTGGGATTAATTATTTTACCATTTTCATCCAATTCATTTCCTATTAAAGTATAAATATTTTCTTTTTCATTAGCTGAAATGCACAAATCAAGGGCAACTGAATTATGTTTGTGTGGTCTTTGATTTGCATGTGGAGGTAACTCATTATATAAAGCCCACAAAACCGGTGTTATCGTATTAGTACCGAATTTTTCAGTGTCTTCATTACTTAATAAAATCCCTTTTCTATTATTGTTTGGATTAGATAGTTTTTCTAAATTGTTCAGTAAATATTCTTTGGAATAAACAGAAGGAATAAAAGTTCTACTAGTTGCTGTAGTACCCAGATAATTTAACAAAGGACTATCGTTGATATAATACAAAAATACATCTTCATCAATATTGTTATTTAATATTTTAATAGAACTAAAAAATGGTGCAATGAATATATCACCACAAGATAACTGAAATTTATCAGCATCATTATCACTATTGTTCAAAATGATTTCACAATTGCCTTTCATAATATAAAATAAATTGGATGATGAATTGAATGATGAATCTTTATCGTTTATTTCTAATTCTTTTAAAGAATCATTTGGCTGAATCTTAATAAAACTCGCAAGTAAATTAGGCGACGCTGCTTTAAAACCAACATTATAAATTTGTGAAAAATCAATAAAACTAATCCCATAGTTACAATCATCAATGTTTTTTGTTATTATCGGTATTGTGTTCATTGTAGGATTTACATTACTTTCATATTCATAACATTTTATATAGCTCATATGACTAATTTTATAATATATTATATAATATAAAATTTTTATATCATTATTTACATTAATTATTTTACATGATTTTTTCTATATTTATAAATTCATTTTCTTGTGGTAACATTAAATTATTCAAGTTAGTTGTATTATAAAGATAATTATTTTTTTCTAAAGCTGGATTGGGTGGTAATGGAAAAGGAAAATATCCATCAATTGATTTATAAGAATATCTAGGATATAAGCCTAAATAATTATAGAATCTTCCACAATTATGATCAACACATACAGTTGCTCTCGCATTTTTTGCCCTTCTATTTGCCCTATTTTGAGCACCTACACCACCGGTTCCAGGTTTAAATTTATTATAAATATAGGTAGGTTTGTTACAAATTAAACCATACAATGGGTTTTTTCTACCTCCAACGCCTGTATTTTTTTTGTACAAGAATCCTGGAAAACCTTGAGGTCTTCCGTACCAAAATTGTCCATTTGAATTACTACCTGTTCCAAAACCTTTAAAATATGACATTTATGAATAATATATATTAATGAAATATTATATATTATATCTTTCTACTTTTCAAAAAAGTAGAGCAAAAGATTTGGCTCAACCTTTCCCAAAGGTTGATTTGGCGCACCCTTTCCCAAAGGTTGCTAGGAAATTTTGCGTGTAGGAATATCAGCAGATACAATGTAGATTGAATTTTCTGTAATAATAATATATTCCTCTGCACTCTTGTAAAATTTTATTATGCTTGACGTGTATTCTTCTTCAGATTTTACAAGTAATTTTTCACCAGTCGTTTTAGCACCTACAAGTGCTTTTTTATCTAAAGAAGCTGTCCAGTAATCCATCATTACTGGTTTATCTTCAACTATAGACAATTTGCATGCATGTTTCAATGTTAAATCTGTTGGCAATCTATAATTAGATTCACCTGTTTTAGTACTTGAGGCAGATGTATTTTTTTCTTCTGTCATTATTTATATAATTTTAAATTATTAGTCTTTAAATACTTATTTTACATTTATACAAAATTTTAAATATTTAAATATGTAAAACATGAAAACTAGTAGTTCGCATGAAACAAAGGATTATTCATTAAGCAATTTTGACAATTATTATAAAAATTTTGATTATAAACAGGACGAAGTTATTGAAAAATACATTTTATTATCAAATGAATTTTTACAGTTTATTTTAGAAAAAATAAAATTTAAAAATACAAATTATTCCAAATTTATTATTATTAGAGGATACGAAACAATTACAAATATCTTCAATATTATTTTATACTGCACAAAAAATTTGGATTTAACAATTTATCATTGCCAAAAAGGATATTACTATTATATTGAATTTATAGAGCAAATTTCAAACGTAGATCACGTTTTATTACAATTAAATTCAAGAGATGCTACTACATATGTATATAAAAAAACTTTTACAGAATTAAATCATGATATTAAAAAAAATTTACCGTCGTGTCCAATTGATATCAAAAATTTAATAGAAATAATTGATGAACATATAAAAACCTTTAAGAATATTTTTGAATTTTTGTTACAATTTTTAGATTTAAATAATTTATTAATTAATAAAAAAATAATTGATAAATTTAAATTAGTTTGTCAAAAAATTGTTTTTACAAATTTGAAAACACATAATAATGTAAGTAATGTAAAAAATATGTACAATGAAATTGAAATTATTAATAATGAATTTTTAAATAATAATATAATGACGCCTAAGGAAAAATTTATTGACGAATATTTTAAATTTATTACGCAGAAATGGAAATAAATATATTTTTTCTTCTAATTTTTTTCTTATTGTCTTTATCAATTTTAAGTTGATTTATTTCATTCATATCAATATTTGTATTTTTTTGACAAATATTGACGTATTCATTTTTTAATATATTCTTTAAAAAATCATATATCAAAAATAATACATTTTCATCACATTTTCCTACTATCAAGACACTTCCTGTCCTGAATATCATAAATGATATTTGTTTAACATTTTGATACATATCCATTTTATCTTTAGATATTTGACACCCATTTTGTAAATCTACGTCAGGATTAAAATAAAATTTGCATTGAATACCAGGATATGAACATGGATCATAAATAGATTGAATATTATATTTATATTTTAATATATCATATAAAATTTCTCTATTAATATAAAACCCACAATTGAAATTGGAATTAATTAATACAGTATCACAACTATTTTCTTTATAATATAATTTATCTTCCATATTGGGTTGTAAAATATCTATAATCATTTGTAATATCATTTCAAAAACTGCATCGTCTTGTATTCCAGGAATTTCTAATTTTCCTGTATTAAAAATCTTTACATGAAATTCTTTAAAAGCATTTGCTAGTTTTATACGCAAAATTAAAACAAAACAATTATAAAACGCACTCTTCTTTTTGGATCTATAACTCATAATATCTTTTTTTGACAATCCAATTGTTATTTTTCTTATATCTTTAAATTTAATTCTCCCTGTAGGATTTATAATACTTGTTATGATTTGTTCATCATAAAGATTTTCATTTTTTAATCTATCTTTAATATCATGTAATTCTTCTTCTGTCATAGAATTGAACTTCATTTGCTTTTTAATTACACCACTACTCGGTACCGAATAATTCAAAACTGGAATAATCCAGAACATTTCTTTCAAATTTATTGGATTATTTAAATACGCTATTTTAGTTTTTGTAGAAATATAAATTTCACTTGATTTAGGAATAACATTTTTTGAACTATTTTCTAAATTAAGGCTTTCATTTATATTTGCTGAAATATAATTTTCATCAATATGTGTGTCAATACATTGTTCGTTGTGATATTCATATTCTTCTGTATCATCATCATACTCATTATTTGACAAAATAAAATTTTTCCACTCTTCATCAATATTATTTAATACAGCCATAATTATTATAAGTAACAAGTTATTCTTTATATTCTTTATATTATATTTATTTCAATTATTTTCTTTAATATATAATATAAAGAAAATGCAATTGAAACGCAAGACAGACGATAACAAAAATAGTAGTGTTCCTATTAAAATTAAAAATAATTTTTTAGAAAAAAATCAATATAGTTTAAAACAAAATTTTTTTGATCCTGCAAAAAGCTCACCACCAAATATTTTCATGATTAAATTATATGCAAGAATGGTTCAATACGATTCAAATCATAAAAATGATATCATTTTTGATAATAAGTAATTAATTAAAATATTATTATTGCAATTTTGAGAGTGCATTATATTTTCTATAAAACTCAAAAAATCACTGGTTATTTTGATTCTTTTATTATAAACAATATAATTTATAAAATCCTTGATAATATTCTTTTTATCAATATTATATTTATTACTTATAAAATGTATATAAGAACTAATATTTTGTAAATTATCGTTTGATTGAATTTTTTTAATAATAATTTCCCATTCTTTTGATTCTATTATATTTATAAAATTATTTTTATATAAATTATTAACATCATCGCTTTTTTTTGCTATATATTGATTAGATTGAATAAAATTTATCATACTTCTAAGATCATATTTAAATATTTTTTGTATGTTTTCAATTGATTCAATATTTAAATCTATTTTTTCTGAAACACAAATATTTTTCAAAAACTTTACTATATTTTCTTTTGGTAATTGATTAAATCGTAATCTAATAAATTCATTTTGCAAACCTTCATCTATACGGCTAATATAATTACAAATTAAACAAAACCGGACAGAACCTTTAAAATTTTGTAAAAGATATCGTAATGCTTGTTGCGCATTTTTAGTCATATAATCAACTTCATCTAATATAACAAATTTCGTACCATTATTAAAAAGTGGTTTGGAATTTACAAAAGAATTAATTTGGTTTCTAATAATGTCAATTCCTCGTTCATCTGAAGCATTTAAATGAATAACTAAATCTTTATTAGTTGTATTTTGTTTTTTTTGATATGCTGTTATTAATTTAATAATAGTTGTTGTTTTACCTGTGCCGGGTGGCCCATAAAACAATAAATTAGGAAAATACTGTGTTTCTATAATGTTTTTCAAAATTTTTTTATTCAAAGGGTCCAAAACTATTTCTTCAAAATCATTCGGTCTATACTTTTCACAAAAAGGTATAAATTCTTTATTATTTATCATTTTAATTAAAATACTTATATTTCATAAATTTTTTTCTTTAATATTTAATTCATTTTAGAATAAAATTGAATTAAATAATATTTAATTTATTGTAATTAAATAAAAACAACTATGTCAACGTCTTCATTAAAAACAAAGGGTTATTTGGAATTGATCATTGGTCCAATGTATAGTGGTAAAACTAGTAAATTATTAGAAATATATAAACAATGTAATTTTTGTGATATTTCGGTTTGCGTTATTAATCATTCTCTTGATAAACGATATCATAATTCTATGCTAGCTAGTCATGACAAACATATGATACCATGTTTAAATCTGGACAACTTATCTAATTTATGGTTTAATAATGGTGAAATTGACTTAACATCTTTTGTAGATAATACAGAACATAAATTTATTAGAAATGCCGAAGTTATATTGATCAATGAAGGTCAATTTTTTAGAGACCTTCATTATGTTGTCAATGACATGTTAAAAAATAATAAGGTTGTCTATATATGTGGTTTAGATGGTGATTTTGAAAGAAAAAGATTTGGCGAATTGCTTGATTTGATACCTTTATGTGATAAAGTGACAAAGTTAACTTCATTGTGTTCACTTTGTAAAAATGGAACTCCTGGAATATTCTCAAAGAGACTCTCAAACGAAACGGAACAAACTGTTATAGGGTCTAAAAATTACATACCTGTATGTAGAATTTGTTACGATAAAAAATAACGTGATTTATATTATATTAAAACAATTTAAATTTATACAAGTTAATAACATATAAATTTTTTTTAAATGCCACGAACAAAAAAGTTAACAACCAATATAGAAACCAAACTAGAAACCAAAACAGAAATTCAAAACGAAGTTATTGGATTGCAAAATCAAAATAGTCAAAACAATTTACAAATAATTACCAAATCAAAACGGGGGAGAAAACCTAAAAATGCGTCATTAATAACTAATCTTACCGTAAAAAGTAATGAAAATATAATATTATTTCATACGGAAGATGATAAACAGAATGATTGTTGCAATGAAGAAAAGCAAATAATATTAGAAATTAAAGATACGAACACAATTGACAATTTACATGAATCTATTCATGAAAAAAATGTTCAAATTAAACCCACTGGTAAAAAAAGGGGAAGAAAACCTAAAGGTGGTAAAATATTACAAGAAGTTTTACCACCAACAAATATAAAAGAAATAAAACCTAATATAATTTTGCATTTAAAATGTTGTATGAAAGATTTACAAAACAACTTATTTGAACATAATATCAATGGATACGACTTTTCATCCTGTAAAAAAGAATTATTATATGAAGTAATTACAAATAACGAAGGTACGAATGACAGTTTGACAAATTTTAATTCATTGAAAATACAAACACACGAAAATACATCAAAAGATTGTTTTCATAACGATACGGACGACATTGAAACAACATATGCATGTAATAATAAAAAAAATGATTTGAAGGATTTATGGAAAAAATTAAAAAATTTGGAATACAGTTTGCATTTAAATAATATCAGTGACAAAAAGTCTGCTTGTTTTTGGTGTACATATGAATTTGATAATCCTCCGATTTACATACCAAAACATTATATTAAAGATTCCTATCATGTATATGGATGTTTTTGTAGCCCTGAGTGTGCAACAGCTCATTTAATGGAAGAAAATATTGATAGTTCAACAAAATTTGAAAGATATCATTTATTAAATCATATTTATTCAAAAATTTACGATTACACCAAAAATATTAAACCGGCACCCAATCCTTATTACATATTGGAAAAATTTTACGGAAATTTAAATATACAAGAATATAGATCATTATTAAAGAATGAGCGTTTGTTTTTAGTGGTAGATAAACCATTAACTAGAATACTACCAGAACTTCATGAAGATAACGATGATTTCATTATCAATAATAAAGTGATCCCTTCAAATACATATCAAATAAAACGAAAATTATTGAATAAACAAACTAAGAACAATATATTAAGTGAAAAATTTGGATTACATTAAAAGTATAGAATATATTTTTTTGTTTCTTTATTATATAAATATAATAAAGAAAATTATGATACCGAAAATAATACATAACATTTGGATACAAGGATATGAAAATTTACCTAATGAAAATAAAATTTATTATTTAAATATTAAAAAATTAAATCCTGATTGGGAATTTATGATTTGGGACGATGAAATGATAAAAAATTTATTGCAAAAATATCCAAAAATATATGATATATACAAAAAAAGTAGCAATTATAGTGGATCTATTGACAATAATATAATTAAAAGTGATATAGCAAGATATATTATCATGAAAGATTATGGCGGGTTGTATTTTGATGCAGATTTCAAATGCAAAACATCATTTGATGAGGTTTTTTTAAATGAAAATAATGAAAATATTAGTAATCTTAACTCAAAAAATAATATTTATATTGCTAGTTCTCAGCTAAATTTTTGGAATATTTGGAATTTTATGAATCCTTTTCAAAGAGCGAAATATTGTTCTTGTTTCATGGGAATGGATAAAAATCATCCAATATGGGATACTGTTATTAAAAAACTTATGGTTGCAACTACAAAACAAAATATTCATAATGCTCTTGATAATTCTTTGCAGCAAATAGAAAATGATGCAAAAAATAAGAATTATTCAATCATATTATTAAATAAAGTAAATGGTAATTACTATCAATGCATAAATGACAATACTAGTTGTTATAAACAAGAATCGTCACAATTTAATTATATAAGTGAAATTTTGAAGTTCTTTACTTGCTATTATAAACAATTTATCATGTTAATTATTGCTATAATTATTATAATTTCTGTAGAATGTTTACATATGCATAATGCTATAAAATTTGGCCCTGTTAATTTCATACCAGGAATGCCAGGGTCCGCACCACCAAGCAATACTATTTTGCAAAAGAAAAAGGTTAAACGGTCTGTTAAACGTTAAATAAAACAATTTGGTTTCTTTAAGTTATTTTGGCGATTTATTATATTAATTCCAAAGTGTTCCAAAAAGTATTTTGGTTTTTCAAAAATGGACAAAAAAAATGTCCAAAAATGAAAAACCCCAAACACTTTTGAAAAAACAACATTTGTGACTGAAATGAAAAATTAGCATGTGGTTACCAAAAAAATAATTCTAAAATTGTTACCATAAATTTTGAAATTTTTCGGTCGTTTATTTAGGAGTTTTTTTCTGTCAACATTTTATACTGACAAATGTTGACAAACTTTACGCAAATTACGCAGCCTATGTATGAATGTAAAAAGTGTGACTTTATATCGTGTAGAAAGAATGATTGGGACAGGCATATTTTGACACGTAAACATAAAAATGTTGACAAAATGTTGACAAATGTTTCCGCATACGCCGCAGAGATAAATCCAATTCATAAATGTGAATGTGGAAAAATATATAAACATCGCCAAAGCTTGTATGTTCACAAACAAACATGTGTAACAAAAGATGAAATAAATAAAGAATTACATGATAAAGATTTAATTGATTATTTGTTGAAAGAAAATAGCGAGTTCAAAGAGATGCTTTTAGAGCAAAATAAGATGATGATGGAACTTGCAAAGACATCACAAACGAACAATAATAACATAATGAATAATAGTAATAACCACAGTCATAATAAAACTTTTAATTTAAATTTATTTTTGAATGAAACGTGCAAAGATGCTATGAATATTATGGATTTTATCAATTCGTTACAATTACAAGTATCGGATTTAGAAAATGTCGGTAAAGTAGGTTATGTTAAAGGATTATCTAATATTATAATAAAAAATCTTAAAGCATTAGATGTTGAAAAACGACCAGTTCATTGTACAGATACAAAACGTGAAATTATTTATGTGAAGGACAACGACGAATGGCAAAAAGAAACAAATGAAAAACCTAAGCTACGCAAAGCGTTAAAACTATTGGCGCACAAAAATATTAAGATGTTACCTATTTATAGAGAGAAATATCCTGATTGTGAAGAATGGAATTCTAAAAAATGCAGTGAATATAATAAGATTGTTTCTGAGGCCATGGGTGGCGAATACAACGATGACGAAATTAGTTTTGGTAAAATTATAAAAAATGTGGTCAAAGAAATTTCTATTGATAAGGCGGCAAATGGTGATGCGAACCAGATTTGTTAAATCTTCGTCTCATCACGTTCCTTTCGTAAATTGTATTCTCTCATATTTGAATCCAATCTATATCTTATTTGTTTGTAAATCTCTTGATTCACAGTCTTTATTGGCGGTTCTTTTTTTTCAGCTATTCCTAAATAGGATTTAACTACTTTAATATGATCATAGTTAAACTCCTTAAGTTTATTTTTTTCTTCTTCTTCTGAATAATCTGTTTGTCTAAGAATCATTTCTACTTTTTCTTGAATTTCATTGTTGTTTGTGAAAGAAATAGTATCAGTCATATATGATTAAAATAAATTATTTTTTAAATCATATTAAACGAATAGTTATATATAAAATTATCAACAGTATAATTTGACACACAAGATGAATAATTTTGATACACAGCCTTTATTAAATGAAATCAATGATGTTGTTAAAAATGGTTTTCAAGAAATTTTAAAAAATTATATGAAAAGACATTGGTTACTTGAAGAAACTCATGATAAGCTCGTAAATTTACCAAGTGTTAAACAATACTATGGTTGCGATGAATGTAAATATGAACCTAGAGTTGAAGTAAAGATAGAACCAAAACCAGAAATTGAAATTAATGATAGTGTTAAAGAAGATATATCTAAATTAATCCATAATTTAGATGATAAAATCAATAACCTTTGGAAAATTCATGGTGATTATTTTGTAAAAATTGAAAATAAATTAGATGAATTAAAAAATGAGATTGATAATTTGAAACATGAAAGTAAAACCCCATCTAATTTTAGTAGCATTGAAAAAGAGAATATTACATTAGAAATAGTTGACGACGCAGTGTGTGAATCTAAAATTGAAGATGATGTAGAAGTAGAAGAAGTAGAAGAAGTAGAAGAAGTAGAAGAAGTAGAAGAAGTAGAAGAAGAAGTAGAAGTAGACGAGGAAGAACTAGAGGAAGAAGAACTAGTATCTGTTGAAACCGAGACAAAAGAACCTCTTGTAGAAGAAGATGAAGAAGAAGAGGAGGAACTGATTGAGATTGAAATTGATGATATTACATATTGTACAAATAATGAAGAAAACGGAATTATTTATGAATTAGATAAAGAAGGAAATGTAGGTAATAAAGTAGGTTATTTAAAAGAAGGCGATGCTTATTTTGATTGATAAAATTACAAAAAATAAAAAATTTTAATATAAATAAATTATAAATGGAACAATTATGTGCTCCAGCAATTATTTATTTAATATTCTCAATTATTCAAATACTTATTGATACAATTAAAGGTTTATATAATACTGCACTTATGAAAGTAATCGTAATGATTATGGTAACTTTTCTTTTACAAATATTATGTAAACGTGGGTTAAATGTCATATCTTGGATCATTGTGTTTATTCCTTTTATTTTAATGACTGTCATAGTATCGTTATTATTGTATTTCTTTGGTTTAAATTCAACTACTGGTAAAATTAATTATACATGTAAAGATAAAGAAAAAACAATAAATGCAACAAACGCAACAAAAGTACAAAGTACACATACCGATTCACAAGGAAATATACTAGTTTACGATCCATATTATGATCCTATCAATAATCCTGTATATTATAAATCACCAAACATTATCATACCAAAACCAGTAGTATTTCCAAAATAATTATACATAAACGATTTAAATAATAAATACATATTTATTTATAAACAAATATGTATTTTGATTTCGCTACATTCACAAAATATTTTTTCTATTTATTTGTTTGTTATCATTATGCAAAACATCGTTATCCAGAAAAAACTCAGGATGTTTTAATATTTGTAGGTTATAACTCTATTTATTTTTATAGTAAATTACAAATATTTTTAAATAAATCTTTGGTTAAAGGACATAATTATTTATTACAATATGAAAAATATAATCAATTACTATCATTTTTACAAAATATGAAGGATGAATTTGAAATTATTAGAGAACTTTCCTTATTGCATTCATTATTGTCAAAAACAATGACAAAAACTAATGATGTAATATTACATTTTGTGATAGATAATAAAATTGAATTTACCTTTGAAAAAAATGAATTTTTGACTGATTATTTACCTGATTTTTTCCCAAATGATTCTACTAGTAATGGGAATGAAACAAAACAAAATAAATCACACCAAAATGAGATATTTGACTATGATTTTATTATCGTCAATGGTGAAAATAATTTGAAAAAAATAATTAAAGATATTGATCTAATTAAAAATGATTTAGATACAGATGCAGATAGTTCGTCTGTTTTTAAAATAGAACCGTTTTTATATAAACCTTTATTATGTGAATTTATAAATGATGATGACAATGTAATCAAAATTGATTTTAGTGACAACAATAAATTTTATGATTTTTTAGTTGTGGATAATTATTTTGATAAAACTTTTTTAACTTATTTTATGAAAAATTATTATGAAGTAGATCTCAGTGATAATTATATACTGAAAATACTAGATAATAATGTAAATACATTATTGTTTGAAAGTAGTGATATAGTAAAGATTGAAAACAGTTGTATTAGTAAAATAAACAAATAATTTATATTAGTTAATAATAATATATAGTTAAATAATTTAAAAAAAAAATGAAATATTAAATTATAATATGGACTCCCAACAACAAAATACAGTAATGACTGAAACAAATAGTTGTAACCAAAAGGAAGAATATCATATGTTAACTGATAGATGGACCCTTTGGGCACATTTACCTCATAATACAGATTGGAGTATTAATAGTTATATACCGATATATACCTTTGGTTCTGTTGAAGAAACAATAGCAGTTACAGAAACATTGCCTCCTATTTTAGTTGAAAATTGTATGTTGTTTCTTATGAAAGAAGGTATTAGACCTACCTGGGAAGATCCGCAAAATAGAAATGGAGGATGCTTTTCATATAAAGTATCCAATAAAAATGTTTATTATGTTTGGAGGGATTTAACATATGTAGTTGTAGGAGGAACAATTAGCAAACAAGATTCTTATGTCAATAAAGTTACCGGTATTACAATTTCACCCAAAAAAAACTTTTGTATTATTAAAATATGGATGAGCGATTGTTCAAATCAAAATCCAGGGGTTGTTACAAGTGATTTAAAAGGTTTATCATCACATGGTTGTTTATTTAAAAAACATACTCCTGAATACTAATTCCACCTTTAGAAAAGGTGGAGCCAAATCTTTTGATATTTTTGTTGTATTTTTATTACACATTTTTACATTTCAAATGACAGTTTATATCTTCCCTTTTCTTCTAATTTAGTTCTTTTTCCTAAAAAAGTAAAATATTTATTTGCCAAGGCATATTGTTTGGGTTTTGTATTTTTTAATACATGTAAACGAACATTCATAATCATACCTACTTGCCATATACGCTTGTGTGAGTATTTTTTATTTTTGTATAATTGTTCTAATTTATTAATAGTATTTTTAACATCTTCTACTGTTGTATATTTTATATGTATAGTATCTCTAGGATTTTTGTCAATATATACATCAAATGATTTTTTAGGGTTTTCTGGATTAAATAAAAATTGTTTTTTTGTCTTATTTTTAATATTTTTATTCTTTTTCTTTGTATTATGATTCATAAAATATAATTATATTTTATTAATTTTTGGCTCCACCTTTTCTAAAGGTGGAAAAGGTGGAATTAGTTAGGTACAGGAAATGGTCGTTGATTTGCTTCAATGACCAAAGGCTCTGGAATGTAAGTAGGACCTTTCTTGAAAACATTAGACCAACATAGCTCTTTCAATTCTGGCACGAAAACTGGTGCTGGGTTTACTAAATTAGTTGAATTAATGCCAAATAAAAAAGATTCAATATCTGGTGCATTATACGACATTTGATTTCCTGGTATTTGTGCAGGAAGTAAACCTGTTCCGGGTAATCTAGTATCATAAGCAGCACCGTATTGTGAGTTAGGGTATAAAGTATAAGTTCTTGAATGCTTATATTCTCTTTCTTCTAAACAATAATTTCCAGGAGTATTCTTATTACGGGTTGAAGCCATTATTAATATATTTAATTATTATTATATTTTTGAAACATTATTTTTTAATGCTATTATTTTTTCATTACTAATAATCCCTTTATCTAAAAATTCACAAATACATGGATAAAATAAATGTAAATTATCATAGGAAAATAATATCATAAACTTTTCAAAACACTGGCTTTCATTTATTTTACTGAATACACCATGTGCATTTATGGTTTCATATATATTTGAACATAGTTTGTCTATTTCTTCATTTTCAATCATAAGTTTATATAAATTATCTATTTTTTCAATAATTTGTTCTTCTAAAAAATCATCTAATCCAAAAATACTTATTAAATCATATTTGTAAATTATGTCGCTTAAATCCAATTTTTCTTTTTCATCTATTATATTGAATTTTTCGTGTAAATCTGGATCATTGTATGTGATTTTATGATCTAATTTTATTAAATTATGCTTATCCATGTATAATATGTATTATTATACATGGTATATTTTTAAATACCTTTTGCAATTTTTTTGAAAAGTTGTTAACCCAAAAGTTTTGCGCAACTTTTTTGAAAAGTTGCTAACCCAAAAGTTTTGCGCACCTTTTTTGAAAAGTTGTTAACCCAAAAGTTTTGCGCAACTTTTTTGAAAAGTTGCTAGACATATTGAAAACTAGTATGTTTATTGAAATAATCAGCGTCTCTTGTTAGTTCGCGAGATGGAACACCTCCGCGAATCCACCCTTCAGAAGCAACTCCCTCAACACAATTAGCAGGATTGGTTATTTGTTCTTTGATCGCTGGTAATAAAGGCGTAGAATGATAGGTAACGTAACTTTTCTCACTCAAATTGGTAACACTTTTTTTATTGATGATTTGTTCACCTTGTTGAATTTGTGATTCAATGACTGGATTAACAGATCCTCTTCCTAAATATGGGACTGTTGCAAAAGGACGTTGAAATAAATCAATGTGACACCTTGGATGTGTTTGAATGCTACCAATCAAAAGATTTGAAGAATCGTCAATATTGCAGCCTCCTGCACCACTTCCATAACCACCATTATAAAAAATACCTGGTTGTGATGTAGCCAATGCTTTTGGGTTTTTCATAGAACAATCTGCTGAAAAATAATTTTGTAACATATAATTTGCAGCCTCTATATCTTGAATATCTGTCTGTGATTTACAACATGGGTCTAAACCAATTCTTGACATATTATCAAAAGTATAACTAGAAACAGTATCCATATTTTATATTATATATATAATACATTATTTTTTATATATATAATTTTTATCTAAATGTCTTTATCTATCAAATAATAAAATTAGACAAAAACAAAAGTTAAAATATTTTTAGTAAAGAATATATCTATAATTATCTTGCACTCTTGCAAATGCACCTTCTGGAGTACTTTCTTTGCCAGAATATTTAAGATCATCATACAAATACTTTGCATAAGCACCTTGATCATTTGTAACTCGTGTATTGGCTGTGCTATAAAAAATACGATTTGATTGATCTAATTCAAAATTATTCCATAAATCACCAAATAACTGCTTATTTGTATTATTAATTCCTGGATTCATAAATTGAACACCTTTCTTAACATTTTTTGTAATTTTTTCTTCTACTTCAGGATTAAAACTAGGTGGTGCTGCTTTTCTATCCGGATCATCCATGATATCTGTAAGAAGAACATTACTAAAAGGATTTGTTTTATTTCCTTCTTTAAATTCACTACTTATAACAGTTTCTAAAGTAACCGGATTTGTAATAGTTTTTGCACTTTTATCAAATAATCCAGTTACCTGATTTCCTTGAACTTCAAAACCTTCGTTTTTTTTTAAATCGTCACTTGACATCTTAGGTTTGCGCATTTTATATAAAATATAAATTAACGAAATTGTAACTATACCAACTATTAAAATTCTTGTTGATCTTGTTGTAATAAAGCCTAAAATAGTAATTAAAATAATCAACCGTGTAATAGCATTTAATTTTTGTTCGTACCCCATATTGTTAGTGGGCCATAATTCAAAAATAAAATCTTTATTAAATAAAATAGTTGGGTTATTTGCCCAAATTTCTTGTGTTGTTGTCATTTATATATATCCACTTTTAAAAAAAGTGGAGCAAAACTCTAAATCCACTTTTAAAAAAAGTGGAGCAAAACTCTAAATCCACTTTTAAAAAAAGTGGAGCAAAACTCTAAATCCACTTTTTTGAAAAAGTGGAAAGAAATGTCCTATCAATTATATTATATTCTGATTGTTGACAAGTCGTTCCCAATTTTTCACATAATTTTAAATAAATGTCTATATACACATTATTATTTTCATATTGTCTACAAGTATACAAATCAAAAGCTAAATGATTTTTCTCAGGAAAAGTATGGAGTGATAAATGTGATTCAGAAAGCAAAAAAATAAAACTACACCCTTGGGGATGGAATTCATGTTCTACTTCGCCTAAAATTGTATAATTATTTTCAATACATAAATCTTTACACATTAATTTTAATTCTAATTTACTATTTAATAATTTTTGGTTTGTTATATTTTTGAAATCACAAATTAAATGTTTTCCTGAGCTATTTGTGTCTTCAAACATTATATAATTTAATTTATATAATATTTATTTATTGTATTTATATTGTATTTACCCAAATTGTTCTTTTGTTTCAATAGAACTTATTTCTTACCCTTTTTCTTTTTATTTTTTGGTTTGATGGTTGTTTGACTTTCACTGATAACATTATTAGGATTGGCATTTCGTGGTGTTTTTTCAGCCTTTTCACCTTTGCTAAACAATGCAATTAATTCGTCTTCTGTCATAGCTGGTTTAGTTGTTGACTGTTGTTGTTGTTGTGTCTGTGCCTCCTTTGCAGCTTTGTTCATTTCAGATTTAGCATGCATTCTCTCTTTCATTTTTGCCAATCGCATTTTTTTATTCAACTCAGCCTCCATGGCTCCATAATTAACCTTACCTCCTTTTCCTAAGCCAGATGCAGACATTCCCATTTTACTTAACATTTCTTGAATTCCATCCATTCCAGGCATATTTTTCATTTTATTCATTATTTCTGTTGCCTCAGCAATTAATTCACTCTCTTTTATTTCTCCTGATTTAATTCTTGTATCTAATTTTTCGCCAACATTTTTTACTAATCCCATCAATTTTCCTGGATTCTTAATTATTTTATTAAATACATCTTTCATATCGGTAGAACCATCTATATCCATACCTAAATCAAGGTTTTCAGCGGTCTCCTCTGCAATTTCCTTAGCTAACTTACCTAATTTACCTTCTAACATACCTGTAATATGATCGTGTAAATCAGCTGGATTTGGCAAGTCATCCATATTTAAATTTGAACCAAAATTACTTCCCATATTATTTTTATTATCATTGTCATTACCTTCATCATCACAATTGTCATTATCTTCCTTGTCATCATCATTATTATTAGATTTCATATTAAAAATTTCTTGCATTTTTGCCAATGTTTCTTCTAATTTATTTTTAAAATCATTTTCGTTAATGGCTTCAAATAATTTTGCACTATCACCAAACGCTTCTTTGTTTTCTATTGTATTAATAATAGAAAAAAGAATTAGTTGTAAATATTTCCAAATAGTTTCCCTCGTTTTTTCTGTTATATCAAATTGCCATAAATCCTTAAAATGAATATGAGGTAAAAACTCCGTGTCTACGTTTGAATCTTCTTTAAAAATATCATCATTTTGATAAAGTATTTCAAAAAATTTCACAGGATATTTTTTTTGACAAAATGAAAATAAAATACGAGTGCTAGTTTTTTCGGCTTCATTAATAACCTTTATTCTCTCTTCCTCTTCATCAATATAATCAAAATTAGATGGGTCTTTCCACCATTTATTGATAATTGACAAATATTCTGGGAATGTTATCTTAATATCATTGACAAAATCCTTAATCACCTTTGAAAACTCTTCAGGTACTTCTTTTTTATTTGACTCACTAGTAGACATTTATATGTTATATATATTTATATTTTTTAAGTCTATCTTTTTGTAAATAATATTATTTCTGTATTTAATTTTCATACAAAATACATAATTTTGTTAAATTTTGAATATATTTCATTGTTTTGTCACGATTTTCCAAAGTCATATTTTTAATAGGCTCACGTAATCTATCAATACCCTCCATTATTTTACCTGAATATTCTGCTTTAGATAAATCAACAGAATAATCTTTTTCTATAAAAAAAGATATGTCACCGTTTTCAATTTGATTTCTATACTTATCAACTATATTGGTCTTCCAGATTTTAATAATCATTTTAGGGTTTGCTTTTCTAATCATGATTAGAGAATTTTTTGCTGTTAATACATCAGCGTTTTCAGGGAAAACAGTGTGGACGTCTGTAATAAATTCTACAAAATGGTCATTAAAGGCAGATAAAATATTTTGGCTTGACATGGATGTTTTATTATTTTTTATTTTAAATTTATGTTTAAACCAGTTTCTTTATAATATTAATTCAATAAAACTGGCGGTTTTCATAAATCCCATATTTATAATAATGTTCAAAAGCTTCTTCATCGGTAAAATGTTGTAAATCAGGATAAATTTTTTTATAGTTTTTTGCATATTTTACATCATTTTTTTTATTTTTGGCAAGACTTGTTATATTAAATTTTTTATCAACAAACGTAGCAGGATCTCTATAAATTATATTATTTGGCGTAGATAATAATGGTGTCCAATATTTGCAATTTTCAAAAAAATAATGTATTACAATTGATTTTCGGGTAATATTCATATCAGTACGTTTACTTCCTCCGTGTATTAAATTTGCATGCCAAATTATAATATCTCCTTTTTTAATAGTACCATATTTCGGTGATAAACCAGCCTTATCAATTTTTTGTTCTATTTTTTTTTCATATTCAATATAATTACCAGGTTCTAATTTTAAATGTTGCATTGTATAAAAAGGTAATTTATGGCTTCCAGGATAATATATCAATGGTCCAGAATCTGTGGATACATCTTCTAATGCAATCCATACACCACACATTAAATTTTTTGGATCACTACAAAAATGTATCTGGTCAGAGTGTAGTTTTTGTTCAGTTCCTAAATAAAAATTTAAAGTTTGAAAAGGCAACGGGGTCCTATTGTATAGGTGATGCAATATGTTCATAATTTTTTTATTAAATGCAAGATATCCAATTATGTCATATTGTTTCCACGCATCAATAATTCTATTTGAATTCTTGTTTTCAGGATGTTCTTCATAAATTTCATTTACAATTTTGTCAATTGTATCATTATCTATTACTGATTGAACAACTAAATATCCATCCTTGTTATATTTTTCAATTGTCATTATTTTTTATAATTATATTATAATTAAAATTATAAAAAAATACTATTTTTATACATAGATAAAATAATTATATTCCCATTGGTTGACGATTACCAGTTAATTTTTGTAAATCCTGATCTCTTTGTTGTTGTAATTGTTCCACTGTTAAACCCTCAGGTATTTTGTTTGATTTTTTGTAATCATGGTCATCTGTTGGACATTGTATGCCCATTTGATTACTCATATTAAGGTCAACGTAATTATGCATTTGCCTCATTCCACCATTACCTGTAGCTTTTAATGCATCGGCATCCATATCCAAAAAACTATATTGATCTGATACCACATCACCAAAGCCACCGCCACCTCCAAATGAAAAGGCCATTGGTTCCATATTGTTTTGGGTTGCTTGTTTTACCATTTTTTGTTGTGCGGGTCTAAAATGTTCTAAAATAGCGTCTCCGTAAAGAACATTATATCCTTGAGTTAATAACAATAGAGCTGGTACTCTGTTAATATTATCTGGCATCAAAATTTTATTACCATTTTCAAGTACAATAAAAGTTTTATTATTGTCCTTTACTCTTTTATCAATGCAAATAAAATGAATATCTTTCTTAATATCTGTTTTAGATAAAGTTTGTAAAAGTTTTCTAGAATGTTCGCAAAAATTACTATAATATAAAATTGTACTCATTATTTGATATATATTTTATTGTATCTTTATTTAAGTTATTTTTAACTAATTTTAAAAAAAAATGATTAATTAATTCAATATAAATATAAAGTATTATTATAATTAGAACTATGAATCCTCATATTGAAAAAAACAGTAAGAAAGGCGATATGTTGTCATTTACATTAAGTGGTGTAAATGTAAGTATTGCTAATGCAATTCGCAGGACAATTTTGTCTGATATCCCAACTGTTGTATTCAAGACATCTCCTTATGAAGAATGTAAGGCGAATATTATTACAAATACATCACGATTAAATAATGAAATTTTAAAACAACGTTTGAGTTGTATTCCTATTCATATACCTAATTTTGAAGAAATTAATCTAAAAAATTATTTGTTAGAAGTAAATGTAGAAAATACTACAGATACAACAATGTATGTAACTACTCAAGATTTTAAGATTAAGAATCTTATAACTGATTCTTATTTAAGTGAAAAAGATACAAGAAATATTTTCCCACCAAATGATTACACTGGTTATTTTATTGATTTTGTTAGATTGCGTCCTAAACTTTCAGATGATCTGGTCGGTGAAAAAATACATCTAACATGTGAATTTATTGTCTCCACTGCAAAAGATGATGGCATGTTCAATGTAGTATCTACTTGTTCATATGGTTTTACACCAGATGATGTTGCTATTAATAATGAATTAGCAAAAAAAATACAAGGTTGGAAAGATGAAGGGAAAAATGACAAAGAGATTGATTTTGAGTCCAAAAATTGGAAACTTTTAGATGCGCTACGTATTGTTAAAAAAGACAGTTTTGATTTTATAGTTCAAAGTGTTGGTGTGTATAGTAATGTAGAAATAATGAATAAGGCATGTGAAATTATTGATAAAAGATTAGATGAATTAGAAATGCTAATACATAGTGATGATATTGAAATTAAAAATTCGCTAAATACAATGTCAAACTGTTTTGATATCAAATTAGATAATGAAGATTATACAATTGGGAAATTATTAGAATTTATTTTGTTTGAAAAATTCTTTGAAGGAACAAAAATAGTATCATTTGTTGGTTTCAAAAAATTTCATCCTCACGACGTTGAAAGTATTATTCGTATTGCTTTCAAACAACCAATAGATATTTCAAGTATTAAAGGATATTTACAAGAATGCATTCAAGATGCTAGAAATATATATGCAAAAATCAAAAAAGAGTTTTCACACTTTAATTGAATTATAGCAAAAAAAGAGTTTTCACACTTTAATTGAATTATAGCAATATAATATATTTATTATATATCGTTATAATATAAAAATATATTCGCAAGATGACAATAAATTATAATTATTCTGGAGCTGTACCTTCAGCTAATCAAAATACTTTGGGTTATACATATAGCACTACTATACCCGGGGGGAATTCATATGGTAATGGTACTAGTGTAATATCATCTATAGTAATCAATACCCCTGGTGTTTATATTATTAATTTTCAAGGTTGTTTACAAACATGTTCTGCTACTAATTATGATACTTATTATACAGTTACAAATGCTGATGATAGTAATAATGAATTATCTGGTCGTACATATGCTCCATTAAGTTTTACAAATTGGTTTTATATGATGGGTAATTCTTTTGTTTACACTACACCTGCTAACATAACAAGCAGTTGGACGTTACGATTAAATTTAGTAGTTCAAACTGGTAGTCCAAGTGTATTAATGGCACCAGCCAAAACCCAAGGATTTTTAACCGCTGCACGCATAGCTTAATTTTATTTTTAAACAGAGCAACATGTGTAGGTTTTTCCAGCAACTGGATTACCAACACATCCTTGACCTTGTTGATACGTACATACCCCGTCTGTAAAATAATAATTGTTTGTTGCTAATTGTGATGCACAATAATTACACATCCAAGCGCAACCAGTTCCTGAACTTACACTAAATTGAACACAATTATTACTTCCACTTACACGCTTTTCACGATCACATAGTTCATTACGTTTTCCTGTATTAGCAGCAAGACTATTGTTAGATAAAATTGCAGCAGCTAAAATAATAAAGGTTCTAAAGAATCTCATCTTATACTTATTTTATATCTATATTTTTTTTTACAAAACCAAGAAATTTTTCAATTTCTGCGGTATTTCCTCCTTTGTTATATTCAATTAGTTTATTCAATAATTTTATTAATAAATCTAGTGGTTCTTTTTCATTTATTATTTCATCTTTCCCGTTACCGCCGGTTACCTGATTTGCTATCCACATAGAAAAATAATACCAAATAACAATTGTCATAAAAAAGCAAAGCATTAACGAAATAAACGATTGTGTTTCATTCATTCTACTTAAATTATCAAGTATAAAAGCTTCTTCCTGAGGATTAATAAAAGTACCCATATGGCACGCCCGAATAAATAAAAACAAATATCGCCTAAAGCCATTTAAATGACGTTGTCTAAGTAAATTACCTAAGGCTAATACTACTCGCCCCCTCCTAATTAGTTCACGCATTTCTTCAACACTAGCACGACGATTTCGTCCAAATATATTATCATGATACTCATCATACTCACGTATTGCTAAATTCAATTGTATAACTAATACATCGTTTTCATCATCGCCTTCAACAACATTTCCAATGCGATATCCAGTGTCACGTTCAATACCACCTTCAGGAGGAAAGGCTTCTATAATTGCACTTGTTTCTGCGTTAGTTAAATTACCATTACAACTTAAACATTGGTGTTGTGCGTATCTGCTTCTAAACCAATCAGCTAAACAACCACCATGATAATACACTCTTTTAATAGGTATATCATTTGATGTTCCAGCCACACATGTATGATGAATTACAGTTTCTCTTGGTAAAACACCGTTATTATTAGGTAACTCATTTATTTCAATACTATTTTGAATTTCTGGTTTTGTTATTTCGCGTTGACATATCAAACACATTTCATCTTCTTCTTCGCCACCCCACCAGTATTTTCGTGATTTTCTTTTGGTTCTTCGTGATTTTCTTTTGGTTCTTCGTGATTTTCTTTTGGTCCTTCGTGATTTTCTTTTGGTTCTTCGTTTCCCTCCGCTTGATACAGGTTGTAAAAAAGAATCAATTTCTTTTTCAAACGATTCTGTTTGTTTATCGTTCAAATTTTTTACATTGTCAATAACAGATTGATATAAATTTTTTAGATTTATACCCTCATTTTTTTCTAAATAATACGCAAATTTTTTTCCTAAATTTTGATGTGTTATAAGATTATCTGTTATTTTATCAGTCATAATATATATATATTTTTTATTATTCTAAATTTGATTTTTTCATATCATTCACAAGCAAATTATAATTATAATTCAAACTATGCATCAATAATTGTGGCTGTAAATTATTCACATATTCAATGACAATTTTCTTTGTCACAAATAGTTTTTGTTCTTTTAATTCATTTTTGTATTTTTCATGAATATGAAACATGTGTGTTCTATATTGAGGTGAAAACCCTTTTAATGTGTTTTCTTTTTTAATGTAACACGATATATAATTATCATAAAGAGTATTTGTAAACAAATGTACTTGATCTCTAAAAAGCGAGCATTCTTTCTTGTTTTCTGGGAAAAATTTAAAAAAATCGTTCATTTTACCTTCTCTTCTCAAAGTTAAATATTGAAATTGCATTTTTGACTGATTGCCGCGTAAATGACGAACTTGTTCATAAACAGGATTTCTAATTTTGGTTCTATGACCATTTGTTTTATTGTATAATACAACCCCTAATTTATCATAACTTGTATTCATGGATGCATATTTATCAATCAAATCACTATATTCATTAAATTCATAAATTTCTGGAAATTTAATTGTTGTAGTAAGCCAGTAATCTGTATTTTCCTGTAAATCTGTCCTAAATACAGTAATATTATTTTTATCATTATTGTCAATATAATAAATTGCAACTAAGTATAACTGTGGTTTGTTTATTGGTATCACAATACGATTCTTTGGATGTTGTAAAACAAAACTATAACATAATTTCCTATTTAGATTTTCCAAAACTAAATTATTTTCTTTTGCTGCTTCTAAAAACATGTTCCTGAATGTTTGTTTACTTTTTTCTTGTGTCTCCGTCTGCTGTGAAAAAAAACCACAAGTAGCACCGACAATATTTCTTGTCGCAATTTCCCACCCTCCAGTAAGTCCAATAGTTGGATCAAAAAAAACATTGATCATAGTTCCTTCTACAAATTCTTGTGCAACAATGTCTTCACTAGGATTAGGATATAATTCAAAAAACTTGTCAGCTTGGAATGATTTAGGTGGCGCAAAACCTACAACATAATTTTTACTATTAATCAAAACTGATCTACACAAACCATACGTATCAACTAAATCATGATTCAGTATAGATTTATCATAAGTAATTATTTTATACAATTGATTATTCTCTGTTCTGCATTCTAATTTATTTAATTTAAGAATATTAGAAGTAGTGTTATTATCATCTTGAAGTAATTCATTAAATCCTTTAATACTACCTAAATTCATATATGAAATGTTAGCCATTTTGTGCAGTTATTTATTTATATTATAAATTTTTCTTTAAATAATATCAATATAGTTTTTACAAGCATAAAAATATCTAATATAAATATAGAAGAACAACAATAATATGTTAAATATATTTAATAACAATGAAAACCCAAATGAAAATAAAAGTACAGACACTACGTTTGTGAATACGAGTAACGAGAAAAATAAAGATAAGGGTCAATTAATACAGATTCAATTAGGTGATATTATTGAATTATATGACCCTACAAATGAAAAACTTAATGGCCAAACTTTTTATATTGATTACATTGACAAGAATAAAATGTTCTTGATAAATGAAGCTACGCTAGAAACACTAAAATTGAAAATTGATGAATCTGGAATCATAGGAGACGGCACAATAACAAAATTGATTATTAAAAGTAGAAGCAACGAAAAAGGATATGCGCGACAAAATAATTTATTACCAGGAACGTGTATAAATATATATTTTGGAGGCGATTTACCTCTTATCATTACAGGTGAAATTACTAATTTGGAAAATGATATGATAGAAATTAGCATGATAGATGATGATGTTATTTATATAAATTTTGATTACAAAGGTATTCCAGAAGATTTGCCAATAGAAATGATTGAAATAAGAGAGAAACCATGTACTGGAGTAAATAAACCTGAATTGCCTGTTAATCAAGAACAAATTGAGACAGAAGAGTTTCCTGAACTTATAAATGAGGCTAAAACTCGCGCAGAAAACGTTCAAATGCAACTAGAAATACCATTAGGCGACGTTAAAACACAAATGAGAGAATTTGTTTTAAAAGCTGATCAAATTCAATTTGGAAACGAAGTTTTAGGACCTATTGTTCAATTTGTTGATGTTTATGGAAAAACAGAAAGATATAGTATTGAAAGTCAAACCAATGATTTATTAGATGAATTATTATCTACTATTCCTAACGCGGAACGCACAAATAGAGTTCTTAATAATATTCACAATATTATTGAACGATTTGTACAATTACGTGAGCAATTTTCTACCTTTGATGAATACGGTAATGTAAGCGGGTCCATCGTTTATAAACCAGACTACAAACCATTAATAGAGTTTTTCAACAATTTCAATAAAAATTTGTTGTGGATTTTACCAGTGGTAAAAAATATGAAAAAAACATATGTGGACAATTCACTATTAGCAGAAGATGAGTTTTCTGATATAATCAATATAGATCTAAATCATGATTTAGATAATATCAAAAATTTACTTGAAAATTATAAAACAAACACTTTACCTAATGAGCAAAACAAATATTCATCACTTTACAAAGAATTAAATCCTTATTTTACGCCTTTTGATTATATCAATGATGAACGTTTAACAGAAATAATGAACGAAAAAATGACACATAGTGATTTAAATGTAATTATTGATAATTTAGGTGATTTTTATTCAAGCGTTTTTCGTAACAATTTATTAAATACTCAACGTTTTGTCATTCAAAAATATAATTTGGGGCTCACTAAATTAGAAGCTACTAATTTTAAAGGCAGTCGTTTTGAAGCAGTAAGAGTAAATTTGACACAACCAGATGAATTATATTTAAAATCCTTTCTAACTTTACCAGAACCTTTTATACGATTTTCACAAATCAATTTACCTGGAACCAATATTTTGAATCGTGTAAATTTAAATGCAATTTTTGTTGATTATTGGCAACTACTAAAGAAAAACACAAATGTTGAAGTAGTTACTGTAAATAATTTAAATGATAGTATAGATTACAATGAAAATAATTTTGTGAATAATATCAAAAGTTATGTTAACAACCTTTCAGAAGACGATAAAAGAGGTTTCACTAAAGCTGAAATTTACAATCAATTTATAGATATTATTATACCAAAAACTAGGATCCTTTTTAATTTGATGAAGAAATATATAACTGGTAAATATTCTATTATTGACGTGGTTGGTTATTTGGAACCCTTTTTGATTTATACGGATAACTTAACATATCAACAATATAGAGATATAATTGGTTTTATTAATGAAAAAATTTCTGAATATAATAAGAATTTTATTGAACGAAGCAAATTATTTTATAGTTTGAAAAATTTAAATATGAGTGCAAAACGTCTCCCTTTTTCCGCATTTCCTGTAGTAAACATTGTTACCGAAAAAAATGGTAAACGACGCGAATTATTTGATGATTACGATATTGATATTGATAATAATTTAAAAGAGTTTTTTTATTCCAATGATGAAATTTTAAGGAAAATCATTTTAAAAGATTATTCGCAACTTTATAGCACGACAATTGTTATACAAAACATGCAACTACGATATCCCGATCAAATGTCATCTTTATTTGAAGATGAAAAGTTGACAATTGAGAAAAACATAAAAGATGAAACACAAGACAGTGTAAATTCATGTAAGAAAAAAATAGTTGCGAAACTTTATTTTAATAGAGAAGAATTATTGAACGACAACGATAAACAAATTTATTTTGATAAGAAATACGATGATACCAACTACGGTATATTAGAAGACTACGAAAAGGATATGTTTACAAAAACGCCAGAAGAATTCATCATGTTTTTGATAAATAAATTAAAAAATACATTGAAACTTAACGATGAAGATGCTGACTATTTAGCAGATACCTTGATAAATGGTTTCAAGAAAGTAATTAATGGTCAATATGCCATACTCAAAAAAATTACAAATAATAACGTTGAATTTGAATATTATCTACGTAAAAATAACAAATGGGAATTAACAAGTGATTTTGTTGATGACGCTTCTTCTAAGGAAGATGGTGTTACCGATTCTAATTTATTATGTAATTTACAGGAAAAATGCATTAGTGTCACCGAAAAAAATGATTATGGTGATGGTGATAAATGTGAAAGTATCATATTGAGTAAATCGGAATTGAAACATAATGCCCTAAAAAATATTTTAAATGAGTTTGATAAAAAATACAATGAGTCAAAAGAAGAATTTGAAGAAAAAATTAATAAAAAATACAATTATTTATTTGAAAATATTAAGATTTTTGCAAAAATTAAGAGTGAACATTTGTTGAAGTATAATAATCAAAAATATAAATTAGGATATCAAATAGATAAAGGTGATGGAATTGAGCAAATAAATGCAATTATAATTTCTCCTTTTGCCAAATATAGAGACTTAATATTGGGCCAAAATGATTTTGTGAAAAAACAACAAGATATTATCAAATTTGTAAATACTTGTACGCGTTCTTTCATAGAGGATGGATTGGGACCACTTGGTATTCAAGAATCACCGCATTGGTTATACTGTGTAGAAACAAATGCAGAATTATTTCCTACTTTTAAATACAATCTAGCTTCCGCTTATTTAAATGATAATTCAAATTATGATAATGTTATGGATTCTATTATAAAAAGAATAGGAACATTAAGTGATGATGGTGATAAATGGGTTGATAAATATAGTGGTTATACTATCACCTACATAGATTTAGATGTGGAAGAAGGATATGAAGCAGGGTTTAAAATTTCAACACGCAGTGCATTAGAGGAAGACGCAGGAAACAAATTAGCTGAACAACAAAAAAAACAAATGCTGAAAGAAAATACTGTTTTAAAATTGGATAATCCAGAATCCATTATGATTTCAAATATTGTTACAACTTTATCATTTGCAATGGGAATCAACATTGAATATCAAAAAGTTTTTATTATCAATTGTGTGAAAGATGTGTTGAAAACTACGATGCCAAATGAAGAAGATTATAAGAAGAAAATCAAAGAATTATCTAATAGACCAAGCACTACTGCAAGAACGCCAATGAGTTATGAGGATTTGTATTATACTAGTATTTTGTATTATACACTGGGAATGTTTTTAATTGGTGTTCAAACAAGTGTTCCTTCCATTAAAACAAGGAAGACATTTCCAGGATGTGTTAGATCTTTTACAGGATATCCTTTTGATGGCGTGGGTGATATGACAAGTGTACGTTACTTAACATGTATTTGTTATCAAATAAAGAAAAATGTTGCTAGACCCTGGTATGTATTAAAAAATACAAAGGAAGAAGTTATTGAGAAGAAAATCATACTTGTAATCAATGAACATTTATTAAAATTACCTGATGTGAAAAGGAAAATGGATGAGAAAAACGAATTTTTGTTAACAAATCCCGAAGAAGAGATACCACGAGAGTATGATGTTGTTAGATGGACACAATTTATGCCTCCATTGATACCTTTTAAAATAAAAAATTTGGTGAATATTTCTAGTGAATTTAAAAAGAGTTTATTAGATAATCTTAAATCAGGAAACAGAAAACAAGATGAACAAATTTTAGTGGTTCATTCCAAAATAGTTATGTTCTCTCTAGCTATTCAAGAGAGAATACAAGATATTGTCAAGAAGAAAGATTTGATTTTGAGTAAAATGAATAATGAATATTATTTGGAAAATGCTTGTTGCGAAGAGAAAAATGGCGAAAAGACTACAACCATTGGGTATTTTGAAAAAGAAGATAGTAGAATTGGGGAATACAATAATATAGTGGAAAATTTGTCAAATATTATATCGGACATAATAGGTTATTCCACAGCAGTACTACTTTATAGTCCAATCAATACAAAAAATATTTATCCACCAATTAAAAAAGAATTCAGTGAAAAAACAATTTATAATGCATTTATTTATTATTGTAATTTTACATCTTTATTACCTATACCTGAAAGTATAATTCCATTGTGCAATCAAAAACCATTGGATATTATAAATTTGACTGATAGTAGAGAAGAAATTATTAAAAAATTAAAAGAATCTGGTATAAATTATTCAATGGATTCTTTTTTACGCATGATACAAATTATTTCAAGAAATAATATTATTCATATTGATATTGATAATACATTGATTTCATCGTTGAGAAAATTGTTTTATTTATTAGAAGAATTTCAAGCAGAAAGTGAAAAAGTAGTTCCTCCATCTTTAGTTGATTTATTATTTAATGCAATGGATACCTTTGATATTGGAGCAATGACAAATGAGATAAGCAGAGAAATAAAGAATTTAAATGACTATTTAATTAGACAAAATGAATCTATGAAAATAGAAATTAATGATTTTTTGCGAAAAAATAAAGGGAAGGATATTTCACGTAATAAAATGAATGAAGTAATAAGCTTCATTGATACATTATCTACGTGGAGTGCAGATAAATCAAAATCTATTAAAAATAAAAATCATATAACAAACGATGCCATTTATAATTTTACGCATTTTTTCAAATCATTCGTTGAAAATTTTGTAGGGGTATTTCCTAATATTATTTTGAATAAAGTAGATTACAAAGAGAATTATATTCCAAAATATTTGGGCTTATCAAAAATTCACGAAAAGAAAATTAAAACAATTATTAGCGATTACTATGATAAATTAAGGGTTTTTTATGATGTTCCTGCTTTGAACAATGTATTACAAAAAATACAACGCTCATGTGATAATCTTTTAAAATTATCAAAAAATACACCTACTTTTATAACAATTAAAAATAAAGAAAATGGAAAGGATGAAGAAATCAAACCAATATTTGATGAAAGGACCAGTAAATTTTTATATGAATATTATTTGTTAAAAGTATTACATGAGTATATTTATTTAACAGATGAACCTGCAATGATTGTAAAAAATGTTCAACGTAAAAATATATTGGGAAATAAAATTGACGTAGAGGATATTGTTTCAATTGATTATTTAGATGAAACGAATACAGCGATTGATATTAATGTTGATATTGATGATAGAACAGAATTTGATACTAACTTACTAAGTGGAGATAAAAAAGAGTTGAAACAAAAAGTGGCAAATCTTTTGATTGAATTTTTACGCATGATGAATTCATACAAGGAAATTGTAGATATATCATATGACCAAGTGGTTGACAGAATTTTCAAATTGAAAGAAAAAGAAAAGGACATCATAACAGATCGTTTAAAAACTATGACAGACGAGGAGAGAGACGCAGATACAATATTAAAAGTAAATAAGTTAGGTGTTTGGAGTAAAGGCTTACAAAAAGGACTTACTACTTACGTTAAAGAAACTTATGATGAAGAACGGGAATTTGTTGAACAAATGTTGCAATACGAGAGAAAAGCGCAAAAAAAAATACGTGAAACAAATATGGACAATACTAATTTAGACATTGTTTTAGATGATTTGATAGAAGAAACCGAACGAGAAAATGAGATAGAGCGCGAAGCATATGATATCGGTGGTTACACAGAAGATTATTTAGATGGTCAATTTGAAGGAGATGACGTTGATTATGATGATTATTATGAGTCATAGTGTCAAATTTAATTAGTGATTTTTATAAATTAAAAATACAAGTTTTATAATAATTTAATATATTAATATTTTATATCAAATAACAATGTTAATCAATAAAAATTATATAAGACAAAATATTACATTAATATCCATTTTTTTATTTATAGTTATGTTTGGTACTATTGTAATGATTAAACCAGCATTTTTATATAATAAAGATGGAAGTATAAGAGAATTTGGAGTTGGATATAAAAATAAAACAATTTTACCCATTTGGTTATTATCACTAATTTTAGGGATTATAAGTTATTTAATAGTAATGTTTTATTTAGCCACTCCAAAATTATTATAAAATTGTAATACAAATTATAATATAATATAAATTTTATAATTTGTATTATAATAGAATGAAAAAGAACCAAAACTATATCAATGATTATAACAATATTATGAGTGTTGATAGTAATTTTAGTTTAAATGATAGTATAGAAGCAAATACTCAATATCTTAAAATAACACGAAAAAATGGAGAGATTGAAATGATTGTAAATGAACCTTATATTGATTATAATAATATCAACGATCGTGATAATAATAACGATCGTGATAACGATAACGATCGTGATAATGATAACAACGATAGAAATGGTACTTATGTAGATGATTCCGCCGATGATTTAACTGAATTTAGTCAATACAGAGATCATGATTTTGAGAGTGACGATGATTTAGAATCTACATTAGATTTTAAATTTGATTTTGATATTATTTTCACACCCGAAAAAAATAGTGAATTGTTACAAATTACTGAAATTAAAAGTAAAATAGTAAATAGAATAAAGCTAAATGCATTGGATTTATTCTATATAAAAAAACTGGATGATAATGAAAAATTTGATTTAATAAAATTGTTTAATCATATGGTCTAATTTGTCAATGTGTATACGCTACTAGTAGCTTTCTGTTGTTGTTTTTTTGCAGCCTCTTGTTCTGAAATGTATTTTTGATAATTTTTAGCCATTTGAGCTGGATCAACTACACATCCTCGTGTCGCAATTTTTAGTTGAACAATAGAAGTTATTAGTAATCCAGTGTATATATACCACATTGCCTCACCAATATTATCACGTGTTACTACTAATTCAAATAATTGATTTTTTTTGCCATCTGCTTCAGGGCCATCTGTTTGATATTGTGGTTTCATTAACGGTTTCATCATATTCCAATAGTCTACAAAATTAGATGGAACTATTTGATTTATTAATATAGACGTGTTTCCACATATTTTTATTATCATATCAGCAGCTTGTTGCATTGCAGCCTTTTGTTGTGGAGTGCTATTATCATCAGCATCTATATTTTTTTGGATGTCTTTATTTACCAAAATTTCAGTTAATAATTTATTTGCCGAACTAGAAACATAATAATAACCAATTACGTCTGAGAATGCTGATTTAAAACCGGGGTAATAAATAAGAACTGCAATGACAGCGCCGAAAATTAATGACCATGGAATGAACGTAAAACTTCCAGATGCTGCCATATTCTGAGTAATATTCCCACCACAAGTTTGTGTTATTAGATAAGCATTTACAATAAATTGCACTACTACAATTGCAAAAAAATAAACTGCTAAATACAAATTATTGTTATTTAAATATTTTTTATAATTAACAGAATCAGTCAAATCGTTATATTTTAAGTTGGGTTTCCAAGCCAAATAATAAACAAGTGTTGTTAATAAAAAAGTAAGAATATTCAGGTAACTATTTATCATTTTATAATTAATATATAATATATATTATGTATAATTTAATTTATAATTATAAATGTATTTACTATGATAATGGAGTATGAACAAATACGACCACCTAAATTAGTAGAAAGCGGTGTTAAATATTTTTTAAATGAAACTCTAAAACAATGCCATATTTTTAAAGAAAAATTTCATAATTGGATTTTCAATATAGGATTATTTTTATTATTTTTAATAATTTTAGGATGTATATTAATTTATAAATACAAAGGGAAAATGACTTTTATGGAAAAACAAAGAAAAGATAGAGAGAAGCAACAATATATATTGTCCAAAGTCCAAAAATTCCAACTTGCTAAAAAACAAGCACATCAAGAACTTATTACTGGATTACCAAATTGGGAAAATGAATTTCAAATATTGAATAATAAACTTATTTATTAAAATTATTAAATATTCACTATATATAACTAATATACTGAATATGACTACTAGAATCACAATGTCTGTAATGGATGCCTTTAATGAATATTATAAATTAAAAAATAAATATGAGAATGATTATAATAAAGATAAACAGAAACTAATTAAAAATAAAACAATGAGTTGGAAAGAAAAGCGCAATGAATTTAAACAATTGAAACCAAAATGCATCAATTGTAAGCGCCCTGTAGGAACTATTTTCTCTATTAAAAAAAGCGATAATCCTAATGATGATTTTAGAGAATTAAAAGCAATATGTGGTAGTTTAACTGAACCATGTAGTTTGAATATTACTATTAATGCAGGAGTTACATACAATATTATGGATCACATTAAAGAATTAGAAAAGGACATTGAAGAATATAAAAAAGAAATTATTGAATATAAAAACAATTTGCTTTTTGGTTATACTCACACAGAAACCGCAGTTGACAATTTTGATAAAATTAAAGAAGCGATTAATGATACAAGTTTTTTATTAAATATCAATTATGAGCGTTTGTTTGATATTGTTGATAATAAAATAAAAAATGAAAATATTGCAAAATTAAAAGAAGAAATATTTATTTTAATTAATGAAATAAAGGAATACATTAAAAATTTTAATACTACAGGAAATGTTCAATTTGTGAGAGACACTATTGACATTTATGTAAATCAATTGGAATCAAAATTAAAAGACTTATCCAGCCTTAAATATAATGTCAAATTAGTAGAATTTGATGATTATGAAGGGGTATATCGTTTAATAGAAAAAAAAACTAGTATTGCTGATTTAGAAGATACTTACATACCCCCAGAACTAGTCAATTTTAATTATGGTGAAATTTATACAGGAAAAATATCTTCAAAAAACAAAAAAACAGTAAAAAAATTAAAAATATTGGGAGAGGATGAAGCTGAGAATAATAGGGTTAACGCTGTTCAACCTATTTATAATGAGGATGGAACAGTTACATGGGAAAATCAAAACTATCAAAGTATATGGAATAGATTTTCAATTCCATACAGAAAAGCATTAATGGAGGATAAAGACTGGTTACTTGAGACAATGAACCAAAATCTAGTGAATAAAAACCTAAATAAACCACTGGTATTTATAAAACCAAGCAACTTAATAATTCCTCCACAAATTTTGGCAGATGGAACATATGATTTTGGAAATAAAATTTATAATGATATATTTAATAAATTTGATAAATCATACCAAAATACATTGTTAACATTATATACTGAAAAAAATGGTGTTCGTAATTATGACATGATGATAGATGGAATCAATATTTTAATAAAACAAGAACTAGGTATTACTATTTAGTGTAATATTTTTTTATATTATAATTATAATAACAAAAATAAAAAATGATATTAGAATATATTTCATTTCCTATTTTTTTAATAAGTTTTGCTATCGGTTTATTTTTTGTATATATTTATGGTCCAGAAATGAAGACGATTTATATTTATCCTAGTCCAGAAAATATTGATAAGGTTATATTTAAGGACAAAGCAGATAATTGTTTTCGCTATGAAGCAAATGAAGTTGATTGTCCAAAAAATGATTTTTTAATTAGCAAGATTCCTCTACAAGCTTGATCTTATTATTTTATATTATTATCATTTTGAATATTTTTATATTTTATATAATTTATATATTTTATATAAATTATTAATATAGTAATAAATGGCTTTACATCTAGGTAGATTTATTCACTCTGAAAATGGAAAATTAATCATGTCTATTTTGTTAGGGTTTGGCTTGGCTTCTTTATTTAGAACTGTATGTAAGGATAAAGATTGTTTAATATTTCACGCACCTCCTTTAGAAGAAATTAAAGATAAAATTTATAAATATGATAATAAATGTTATAAATATACGACAAAATCTGTATCTTGTGATAAAAATAAAAAAATAATTGGGTTTTAACTCATTATTAGTAAAAATAACAGTTTTAAAATAGTAAAAATATTTATAATGTCAAAAATATTTTTTCAAATTGGTACTAATAACGGCAATGATTTATTTAGAGAAAAAGTAAAAGAACATCAACCTGACTTGGTTATTTTAGTAGAACCGAATAAAACATTAATTGATGAAATAATTAAAAACTATTGTGATATTCAAAATGTGTATATTTATAACAATGCTATTTATTATAATAATGATGAAACAGTAGAATTGTATATACCAGCAAAAAATGGTATCATAGGTACAACAGCTGATAATGGTATTACTTACGATCACCCACATTTCTCATTAATACCTATGAATGATTGGGGTAAAAAAGAAGATATGGTAAAAATTAAAGCAAAAACCATAACTTTTGATGAGATATGTAAAAAACATAATATATCAGTTATTGAATATTTACAAATAGATACTGAAGGGTTTGATGCTGAAATTATAAAAATGATAGATTTATCTAAATATAAAATTAAACAAATCAGGTTTGAAAAATGGAATTTTGATACTGAATGTTTTACCGATTATAATAAAGATTTATCAAATGAATTGGGGAAAAATGGTGTAAACATTGCTCTAGATAAATTAAAAAAACATAATTATAAATTATTGAATATAACTGATATTGATGGAGACGATATTTTAGCAATATTATGAGAATTTGCGTAATTATTATAATCAATCATTCTTTATAATAATTATAGTTGATATTAAAGGTAATATGAGCGATTCTGTAAACACAACTACAAGTATAATGGATTTACCTACTGATCCAGCAAACGGCGGTAGTATGAATAATAATATAAACCTAAATGCGAGTGAGTCTTTGCAACAACAACAACAAACAAATATGAAAAACAATTCAGCTTCTATCAATTTAGATCAAAATACGATCAATCAAATTGTTAATGGTCTTCAGCAAGCAAGCGTAACAGGGGCAACTCAATTACCATCTAGAGATATTCCAATGACGACCAATAATTTAACAAATGATATGAGTATTCAACCAAATTTTATACCACCTGTGCCACAAAATCAAGGTCAAAATGATTATATTAGTAATTATCAACAAACAAATGATATAATAAATGATTATAATTCAAATACTGAACGATCTAATACACTTGATGATATGTACAATGAAATTCAAGTACCTATTTTGTTAGCTGTTCTTTATTTTTTGTTTCAATTACCATTTTTTAGAAAATTTCTATTTTCCTATTTTCCTGTTCTTTTTTCAAAAGATGGTAATTTGAATATTAATGGTTATATTTTTATGAGTGCATTGTTTGGAATATTTTATTATTTATTAAATAAAATCAATACACATTTTGGGAAGTTTTAGTTGAATTTAATAATTTAAAATAATTGTATCATCGTGACCACAATGATATGTTTGAAACAAATCATTATTTTCTAAATAAATTAAATACCATATATTGACTTCCCACATGATCGTTTTTTCATAAGAAATAACAAGTAAACATTTCTCTTTCACCAAATTTGCAAACCTTAATAATTGTTCTTTATTCCCTCCAAATACACCTCCTGCAAAGTACCATGTAATATCTCTGCAAATATTATAATTATACATTGATTGTAAATCCCAAATAGTACCGATTCTAATATTATCGTACTTTTTATCATGAAATGACTCTAAAATACTTATATATGTCTCATCGTCGCACCTAAATACGTGACGTATACCAAAATCTACCCATACAAATTGTTCGGTATTAAAAAAATTTAAATCAATAGCTTGTCTAATCCATTCTGTTTTATTACACATAGTAAACATAAATTCAATAGTATCTTTCGCTGGATTATCTGTATTTAAAGAAAAATTAGTTAAAACATCATGATTCATATATTGATACAATTCATAATCAGTTTTGTTGATTAAAATAATTTTAGTATATTCATTTTCATGGCTTTTTATTTTTTCATACATTACTTCGTCTACAAAAATTATTTTTGGAATTTTTGCTTTTAAAAATAAAATACCTAAATTGACAAAATTATCTATATTGCAATCCACTTTTTGATTTACATTGGTTAAAAATCCTGATACGAGAGTTGTCATTTATATATAATATATAATATTTATATAAATACATGTATTTTATTATTTATGTTACTTTTGAATTTAATAATAAAAATAATAAAAATAATAAAAATAATAAAAATAACAACAACTAATATATTTCGTAGTAAAACTATAATAATTATAATTCTTTATTAATAATTATTATAATTATTATAATTGTTAATCAAATGATAAATACGTATATTAATAAATTAATAGAAAACTTACCAGATGAAATCAAAAAAAATAATACTAATAAAACACCCATGAAAGTAGACCTAATATTAGACGGAGGGCTATTTAATGGCAGCTATCTAGTGGGTGCATTGTATTTTATAAGAGAAATGGAATTAAGAAATTATATTAAAGTTGAACGTATATCAGGTTGTAGCATAGGTTCCATAGTAGGATTACTTTATTTTATTGATGCTTTAGATGAACTTCCGTGTTTGTATGAATCATTATTAACTGATTTCAAAAAAGACTATAATTTAAACTTTATTAAATTTTTGAAACAAAAATTGGCTCATCGTATTCCGTGTAATATTTGTGAAAAAATATTTAAAAAACTGTATATCAGTTTTAATAATATTATAAGTGGGAAAAAAATAGTTAAAAAAACATATAAAAATGTAGATGATATTTTTGATTCCATAATTAAGTCGTGTTATATTCCTTATATAATTGATGGAAATTTGATATATAAAAACAAATACATGGATGGTTTAAATCCTTATATTTTTAATTGTAAAACCAATAATAGTAAAAAACAATCCAAAAACAAAACAATGAACCGAAAAATCATATTTATGGATTTATTGGGCGTTGATAAAATTGGTTTTACATTGAATGTTAAAAATGAAAAAACGAACTTTCATAGGATTCTCTCCGGAATGTTGGATATACATAATTTTTTTATAAAAGGTTCACAAACACAAATGTGCAGTTATGTAAATAACTGGACATTATACAATTATTTTTTTATGAGTATCCGCTACTTCATAGAAAAAATTATTATTTATAAAGTATATTTTTTGAATATTGTTAGTATGAATTTATCAAAAGAATTCAAACAAAACATATTGTGTAAATTGGCTATAAAAATGTGTGAAGAGTTTTTTAAAATATTTTTAGAAAGCAACTTTTAGAAAAAGTTGCGCAAAAAGATTTGGCTCCCCCTTACCACTTTTCAAAAAAGTGGTGCAAAAGTTTGGCTCCACCTTTTCTAAAGGTGGAAAGAAAAAGGTAAAACCAAAAAATATGGGTTTGGCTCCACCTTACCACTTTTCAAAAAGTGGTGCAAAACTTTGGCTCCACCTTACCACTTTTCAAAAAGTGGTGCAAAACTTTGGCTCCACCTTTTCTAAAGGTGGAAATTGAAGAGCCCTTTTGATTTTACTGTTTTTTTGTGTTTACGTTTTTTATTTTTAACTGTTTTTGGTTGGTTTGTTTTTTTAAACTTTTTAGGTTTGATTTCTTTAATAGTTTTTGGTTGTTTGTTGCTTTCTTTAATAGTTTTTGGTTGTTTGTTGCTTTCCTTATTACTTTCTTTTAAAAATTCCGGTTTATAATTCAAAAACCATTCTTCGTACTCTCTTGTACCTTTTTTCGTTTTAAGCTCTTTAAATTTGACTGCTTTTTCGGCACGCATTTCTTCAATAGAGTCTTGATGACCGTAACAAATAATGCTAAAACGTTTTAGCAATCCCTTTTGTTGCAATCTGTTTTTTTGTTGAACATCAAAAAGAAATTTTGACATACATAAAATTCTTTCAGAGAATTCATTATAATAATCGCGATTTGTATATAAAAAAGACAAATAAAAACTTAACATAGTGTCTATGGTAGCTATTTTGACAGCTTTACCATGAATTTTAATAATATTATAACTATGACATGCGATTGGTTTATAAATAAATGCAATTGTATCATTTCCTATTCTCACTTCATAGTGCTCTGGTATAATTTCACCAATCGGGTTATGAAAAATAACCTTGGTTTTATGAATACCAATATCTTTTAATCTTTCTTCAACTATTTCAGCTGTCGTTTTAGGATCATGTGATATTACATCAAAATCAGCTACCTTTTCTACTTTTTTCCGTAAATGTTTTGGCATATATTGTGAGTAGAGAGAAATAGCATATCCGCCAAAAAATACTACTCCTTGATTTATTAATGTATTTCTTACATTATCATAAATCTCATCTTCATCTGTTTGATTACCCATTTCTCTTTGAAAATCAATTTTATCGCAATCAATGCTTGTTAACGGATAATGTTTATTTAACAATGTTAAACGTTTTAAAACCTTTTCCCATCTTGATATATCTCCTGCAGGTCTGGAAAGTTCCAAATACATTGACATTCTTAGAAAATTTGGCGGTGCATACAGTATTCCAGATACTCTAATAGAGTCTTTTTTCAATGCATTGTATATTTCTTTAGGAATTTGTGTTAAATCCGCGACAGGTATAAAATTGACAAACACTTTATAAGTACCGTAGTGTTGTCCGGATTTTGCTTCAACATCAGTATAACCATTTTTATAATATAAATCTGCTAATTCTTTTGCATCGCTTAAAGCATCTGGTGTGAAGAAATCATAATCGGGTATTTCAACATCTTTATTATAAAACTGGTCTTCTTCTGGTAATATATTATTGATTGCAGTACCTCCATAGCAAATCAAATTTTTAATTTTGATAAAATTTTCAACAATGCCAATCATATTTTGAATTTCGTCTGAGTTAACAATACGTTTTCCTATCTTTTCTTCGGCATTATCAATTGCCATACGTAATATTGCTAATTCACAATCTTGAAAAGTTAAACCTTTACATACATTTTTTGTAGGCTGGTTATTTTCCTTCATATTTTATTTATCCTATATTTACTTGATAAATAAAATTGATTACACCGACCAAAAAGAAAAATGAGACAAACTTTTTGTAAAAAAATAAAAAATTTGTTATTTTCTCTTCGGTGATGTAAAAGCACCCTATCCATTTTCTGTGGTAGAAAATCTTGGGCTTGTATCACATTTCACGGCTTTTAGCGGTTGGATACTTTTATTATTGTATTCTCTTCTATACTTTTCAGGTCTTTCTCCTGTTTCCATATAACAATTGAATACTTTTTGGATATTTTTACATCCATTCTTATCACGATTGATACACCCCTTCCTATTATTTTCCATTTGATATGTTAGGATAGAATGTATCTTTCGTTCTTTCTCTTTTGGGTCTTTCTTGAATTTCAAATATAAATTTTCACACACTTCTTCGGTTTTATAAGATAAACAAGAAGTTCTAAATTCATCTATATTATAAACCTTAAAATGCTCTTGTAATTTTCGTTTTAATGTTAAATTGGGCGTGGATATGAAATTTCTCATTTGTTTTCCTATACTCCAATCACCTATGATAATAATATGGTGTTTACTATATTTATTTACTATTTTATTTACCATATTATCTTCTGTGCGTTTCTTGTTTATATAACCATACCATTTGTATTGACGAAATTTTAGTTCTTGATATAACGAAACTAATGTTTCATTTACTTTTATTTTTTCAGTAATGTATTCTTTAAACTTTTCTATATTACAAGTTTTAGAATTATATTTATTCAATCCTTCTTCTATTTTAGTTATTCCTATTTTATCTTTGTGATTTTTTAGTAATGCTTGATTCTTCAATCGTTTTGTTTCTTTCAAATACATTCTATTCGTGTAAGAAAAATAATTACCATCATCATCCATCATAGAAAATAACGAACGCTTACCAGGGTCAATAAAAATATGTTTGCCTTCTAATTCTCCTTTTGGAACTTCATCAATATAAGGAAATTCTGGTTTTTCTTGTTTTTCTTCCTTCTTGGATTTTTTAGGTTTATTTTTGTTTTCCAATCGTTTCTTTTTCGCTTGTTCTTTTTGTAATATTTTCTTATCTTCTTTGATTTTATCTTTTTCTTCTTTTGTTAATCCTTGTAATACTTTCTTTCCTGCCTTTTTCTTATCTTTTTTGGTTTGTTCTTCTTCAACAAAATCTTTATGTAAAAATCTCAAAGAGGTCGCATATCCATCCGTAATAATGGTATAATCAAAAACATAATTCTTTCTTGTCTGTGTTATATTGAAAAATGTGTTCCAAATAAATTCTTTGTTTTGTTCCAAACAATTATATAAATCTGCTTTTGTTTTGTTTTTTGGTTTTCCTTTATTTTTTCCTGATTGTATTTCAGTTGTTTTAGTAATCCAAACATCTAATAATTTTTGGTGTTTTTCAGTATTTACAAATAATTCCACTAATGCTTTTGTATCTACTTGAATGTGTCTTGGTATAGAGTTTGTTTGTATAGGAAAAAACTGAAAGGATTTCCTTTTTAAATTCTCTAATTCTAAACACATAAAAATCATATGTTTCAAATACTTATAAGGTGTAATTTTAATATCATAATAATAACTATTTTCAAATGTTTCAGGAACAATCTTATAACGATATTCTTTTAACCAAGTATGATATTTTTCATCACAAGTAAGAGTATTATTGATAATATCATTTTTAACTAAATTTATTTCTCTGTAAAGTTGTTTCTTAAAATCTTTATTTTCAATTTGTTCTTGATAAAGATGTTTGAAATAAGAATTTACAAATCTTTTTACATAATCAAAAAATCTCATCTTAATATTATTTTCAATAGCAGTAATCATTGTAGTAGCATAGTAATCTAAAATAGATGATAAATTACTACCATCTTCTAATTCAAATGAATTTAGAATTGTAAATTCTTCTAATAAAACAGCATTATTGCCTTTTGGTTTTTGTCCTGATGAAGATTTCATTATTGATTTCATACACATAGAAATAGTATCTTCTGTAATTTCAGGTATTTCTTGATTATTATGATATTTATGTAAAACCCATAATCGTAATAAAAAATATGTTTTTGTTGTAATAGCATTTGTTCTAATTATCGCATTTTGTAAGATTTCCATATTTCCCTTAACTTCTTCATTATCCTTATAAAGAATAGATGTAATAGGAAGTTTCAAACACCGATATTTATCAGGAGGTTCTTTTTTGGAATTCATCCTATATAATTTATATAAAGAAAATATCTTTAAATAAATATACGCAATTATTATATTTTCCTAAATAATTAAAAAATTGAAATAAATTTATTATAAAAAATTATACATAAACTATTAAATAAGATGTCAAAACATTATATTCTTCGTGTAGGTGATGGTAATAATTTCAAAAATAGCAGTAATGTTTCTATTTGGGCTGTAAAATCAAGAAATAAAAGTTTCCTAAAAAAAGTCAAAGAAGGTGATAAATTATGGTTTGTTAAAAATAAAGAAAAGGGTGATATCTATAATGGTAAAATAATTGCCGTTGCCGATTTTGTTTCTAAAAATAAACGAGTTATTGGTCCTTTAATAGCAATTACACCAAATAATGATGAACTTGGATGGGATGAAAAAGGAGGATTTTGTGATATTGAAATACACTACAATAATTTATATAATTTAACTGATTGTAATTTATTTACAGGACAAAATAACCAAACTACTATATGTGAATATGATAACATTAAAACTGGGTTATTATTAAATTTAATTGTAGATTATGAATATATATCTAAATACTCAAAAATCACAAAAACAATGTAAAATAAAAATTTATATATTTTCGCTTACTTATTTCTCTTCTTTCTCTTGTTTCATTTTTTCTTTGCGTTTTTGGTATGCTCGTTGTCTATATTCTTTTAATTTTTCTGGATTTTCTTCTTTTAGTTTTTGTAAATAATTAGAACCTAATTCTTTATATTTGTCTTTATGCTTTTCATAATATCGCTTATGATTATCGCCATTTGTATATTTTTTTAAACGCTCTTCTAATTCTGCGTTCTTTTTTTTTAATTCTTCATTTTCTTTT
>Ga0209191_1000201_pt1 | contig 48844 bp, 51 predicted proteins | sample S_130626_EF_Meta_FD_187320 | JGI IMG/M metagenome (GOLD analysis project Ga0209191, IMG submission 187320) | Freshwater microbial communities from Lake Simoncouche, Canada to study carbon cycling - S_130626_EF_MetaG (SPAdes) (version 2) | ecosystem: Environmental > Aquatic > Freshwater > Lake ...
AATACAGTAGCTGTAACAGCCTGTGTTCCTTTATACCATGTACTGAATGTATATTTCTGTTGGTTACCAGCAGTTGGCACAAATCTTCTAATATGACCATTAGTTTGAGAACTACCACCACTTGTTCTTAATCTTATAGATCTATTAATTGGATAAGCAGAAGATTGTTTTACAGTAGAACCAATTTCCATTGGATAACTACTACCAGCATATGTCTTAATATCAAAGTGTTGTTCTGATCGTTTGATAATCGGGTTAGGAAGATTAGTTGTGCAAATTGATTTGAATCCAGTTGGTGGAGTATATGCGAATGGACGTTGACCACAGTTTAATGTTACAGAATTACCACCACCAGTTACGTTCAAATTTACAGCTGGTGTATAACTAAGTTGTGTTGATAAAGTTCCTGCAGGATTTGTGTCAGTTGATGGGCTACCAGAATTAAACCATGTACCATTCTTACCAAACCAAATTTTACCAGATGTTCCATCATAGGCAAACATGTATACATCACTTACAGATTTTGTATCTGATACTGCTGTACTTGTTTCCCACCCACCAGTTGCAGAAGCAGCAACCTTTCTTTGTGTACCATAAGTAACAGTGTTATTTCCCACATTCCAAGTTGCAGAAAATCCTGGAACATCGCTTAGATAGAATCCATCGGGCACATTAAGTGGTTGAGCAAAACCTAGCCAAGCACGATATGCATCACTTTGTGCAGTAATAGTTTCCTCAAAGTACCATTTTCCTGCATCAACAGCAATAGTACCATAGGTATTCTTTATACCATTTGTACTGGAAAATGCAGTTAAATTTGCATCGCTATATGTTACGCTAGATGCAAATGATATTGGATTCCAAGTACAATAGTTACCACGCTGAACACCACCAATATCTGGTTGGGATGCCACAGATGCAATACCTGGAACATCGACCATTGAGTCGTATGTAGAACCAGCAGTTAAAGAAATATTGTTTGTAGTCCAGGAAGTGTCTGTACTCGACCCAGTGCTAGTAGCCACATATGGTGATAATACATCACCAAAATTTGACATTAAACCATATGCATATACACTTTGCCCAACAGTACCACCAAGACCATATTGTCTTCCTGGTTCAATACGCAATCCGATTGGGTAGGCTCCAGATGTATGTCCAGAGAATGTAATCCAACATCTGTACCATCCATTACCTACATTTTCTGCACCGTATTTTAAAATAGTACCATTATCAATTGCTGGGTTAGAACCAGTTCCCGTAGTTAAATCAAAATATACTCGTGCACCTGTCCCATATCCATCAGATAAACTAACTGTGGAAGATGCAGCTGATTTAAAATAACCAGATATTGTGACAACACCACGAATTTCATTATTAACGCTAGAGGTTGACATTGCATACGTGCCAGATGCAACACTGTTTGTGGCAACAGTGTCTGCAGTAGAAGATCCAGTTAGTGGATTGGCTATTGAATTTGCAGTAACTGTAATATTAGTTAATGTTCCCCAATTATTAACAGCTTCTGAATATGGAGTTAAATTATAATTATTAGCTAAATTTCTACCAAGAGTAGCAGTAGTTGTATTATTATTAAATGGTAGATAGAAACCATTAGTACCATAGGCACCAGTATATTGTTTAGGAACCCATGTTCCAGTTTCTGGATCAGTTTGTCCGAATGAAGATGGAGTTAGTGCTTGTCCGTCAATTAAATTCACTTCAGTTAAATAAACGTCAGCATAATTACCACTAGCCTGTTGCCCAATTAAATGTGTTTCTGTGCTGTTTACAGCAAGATCTGTGTTTTGTGCTGGTATGTTATAACTTGCTGTTATTTGTTGTATTCCATTGACATAAACTTTTAATCTATTTGTTGATACAACTTGAGTTGTATCAAGTGCTACAACAATGTGATACCATGCAGCAGGATCGCGGAACAATGCTTCTGTTTTGTAAAGAGGGTAAGCAGTTTCTGAGTTGCTTTCCATTCTAAAGTCACCAAGACTTGAAAGTACAAATGTTAAATACGTTGCTCCACTAGAAGTTCTGGCTGCAAATAGAGTTGCATTTTGATCAACCAAACCTCTTTTAACCCAAGTACTCCAAGTCCATGTTTTACGATTACTGGCAGAAGCTGGTGTTCTATTTAAATATGCTGACGCACTTCTTCTAAATCTTAATGAACGCTGTGGAGTCCAACGACCAGTCGGAAAGTTACCAGCTGCAGTTGCTGCAGCTGCATCGGAAATTGTGTAGATACCATTCGCTGTGTTAGCGTCAGTTGCTTGTTCAGTTGCGGATAAAAATCCACCAGTATAACGACGAGTCATTTATTTACCTTAACTTTGTTAATTCTAACTCTTTTATTTAGCGTACTTCTGGCCATGTGATTGAGTCCATGACTTCAATCAATGCTTCAACAGTAGTGACTGCGGCAATCGCAGTAGTAACTCGATCCTGTTCAGCAATGACTGCTGCACGATATGTGGATACTGATTCTGGAATTTCTAATTCTTCAACTGCATTACGAATAATATAAAAGTCGCTTAGCTGTAATAGATCGTTTGTCTTTGATTTAACTTCAGAAGTGCAAATGCTTTTTAAACCTTTAGCTACAAGACGCTCTTCACTGTCAACCATTTCACCATGTTCACCAATAGATGAATCAAAAATCTTTACATATAATGGATCACCATTATCGTCAACTTCTTCACGATCTTCAAGAATCTTTGGATTATCAACACCCCAATAATATTTGGTATTATAGTTAATATCATTAGATGATTCAATACCCAACGATGCACGAACAGATGGAGAAGTTCCCTCTAACCATGAATATGGGTACGTGAAACCATTCAGAATAATATCTGAATCTTCAGTAATTGGTGTTCCATTTAAGTAGTAAGTTGTCATCTTTGTTTTCTCTTTTATCTTGCTCTATTATTTAGGGCGAATGGTGACTCGGCAAAGGCAATATAGATCATTGTATTTCCAGCACTATTATGCGAAGCTGCCGTGGTTCTAATTTTAAATCCGTTAGAACAAAAATCATATGAACCAGCAGTATCCTCACCATCAGAAGCATTTGGGTAAAGACGTCTAATTGACATGTTAAACGGATCTCTTGCTACGTCCAACATATCCCAATACTGACCAGCTACGTTTACGCTCTTAACCATAATAAATTTGGGGCGGAAACCTGTATTTATGAATGGTCCTTCCGCACTTCCATTACCAATCCAAGAACCAATTTTGCTAAATCCAGGAATTTCTGCAAACAAATAAGCAATATAATTAACACCATTTATGTTTTGATAGTTATCATTAGCAGCACTATTATCTGGATAAAAATTACTTGATGTTGGAGCAGAGTACCAATAATCAGCACCACTATTCCATAGAGAACTGCTACTATTTAATTGCATTAATTTAAGGCCAATGCTATTATGATAAGTACCCCAATCTTGAGCAGTGCCACTTCTACGTTTAAATAAAATCATCTTAGGAGTAACCCCAAGACTATGCGAAATTGCTCTACTTATAACACCATTACCTGTATATGGAATAATATTTAAACCAGTAGCAGCAGATGATTTCCATTGCCATGCTACATAAGGAGCTCCAGCTAAATTAGTTTGATCACCATTTGTACTTGCAGTAACTTCAAAACCATTTGAGTTTGTCTTAGTAACATATCCCCATTTAGGATCAGTTGCGCCAGCATCAATAACACTTTCAGAAAGTGTACTACTTGATGCTATTTTAGTGCCATTACCAAAACCACGCTGACTATCTTGAATCACATGATCTGATGAACCATTTCTGCGTTTAATCCAAACTAGATCTGGTTCAAATCCAGAATTTGTAACAGTTTGATTCCCACCATTTCCACCGTAAGCAGTGGCATCAAAATATTTATTTGGTTGTATTGCTACGTTAGGAACTGCTGATGTGCCAAGTGCTTGTATATTAGTTGTATTTAATGATTTAAAACCAGTCGGTGGAGTATATGCAAATGTACGCTGACCGAAATTGGTCTGCGTAAAGTTGTTGGTCATGGCTGCAGCGTACCATTCATTAATTGCAGGCAACCATTGAACAGAAGTATCAATACCAGTATAACTTGCGCCAGTGCCAGCAGAAGGATTACCTTCAAACCAAGTATTGTTTTTACCAAACCAAATTTGACCATTTAGCGCATCGTATGCCACCTGAATTACATCACCATTTTGTAAAGCGTAACCAGAAGTGTAACCAGTCATGGTTGTGCCAGAACCATTATATCTTCTCTGAAATGCAGTTCCACCACTTCCATCTGGAATCCACAATCCATAACCATAACCAGAATTACCAATATATTGATTTGAAGCTAAAGCTGCTGGTGGAACAATACCAATCATCTTACAGAAACCTTGAGATGAATTGTTATTTGGATAACATACGTATTCCCAATACCATTTACCACCAGCCTGAGCCGACATTGTAGCATATTGCGCTATCCAATCATTTGAACCACCATTACCAATAGTTTTAAGTGCACTATCCAATATAGACATATATTGTGATTTGTGATTAGCATTCCACGTGCAATAATTACCAGATACTACACCACCAACGTCTGTTGCTGATGTAAATACATTCGTTGGTGAATCTACCATTAAATCGAAGTTGACACCAGGTGTCATACTAATACCACCCAGTGGTGCATAATTATTACCATTTCCACTATTATCTAATGCTAACCATGGAGCTGATTGTGCAGTAGATACTGTATTATTGTTAGATATAGTAATTGCGTTTGGACCATTATCAACAATAGTTGCACTCTGGCATGTTAAAATTGAAGTTCCAGGAATTGCTGCCAGCGGAGATGTAGGTGGAATAAAGTTTGATGTATATACTGGATAACCTTTGACAATTCTAAAATTAGAAAGTACGCCAGTGAAGTAGAACGGAGATCCACTACCATAATTTCGAGCACCACCAATTATTAATGGTGAAGAAGTTCCTGCCCAACCAGTGTTAGTAGCAGAAGCAACTACTACTCCATTAATAAACATTTTAAATGCGGAACCAGATCTTGTAACAGCAACATGGTGCCACATATTTAATGGTAAAGATGGACCATTTAGTTCAGTGTATAAAGTACCAACACCACTAATTAATGCACAACGAATCTGACTCGCTTCATAGGTAAGTCGAATACCAGAACCACCACTTGATGGTTGCAATGACCAAATACCAGTTGGGTCTGGAACTGAAGTTGGATACATCCAAGTTTCAATACAGAAATCACCAGTTAAATCAAACGCTGTATTTCCAGCAGCTGTTAAAGTTTGTGTAGATCCATTAAATGGTCCAACCTGATAAGTTAAAGCATCGCTTTTAAATGGCAGATAGAAACCATTCTGACCATATGAACCAGTATACTTTTTAGGGTGCCAATTACCAGTAACACCATCCGTGTAACCAAAGTAAGATGCATCTAATGCCTGACCATCAATAAAATTAACCTCAGCCATGTAACCATCTAGGAATTCAATAACACTACCGAAAATACATGCGCCAACATAATGGCCACCAGCAGTATTAATATAACCTTGAGAATTTAGACTTGGGTATGTTGCTGTTGAAAAACTCGTTACCTGCTTACCATTAACATATAATTTAACTCTATCAGATGAATTTGCTTGAGTTGTATCATATGCCACCATAATATGATACCATGCGGACATATCTCGGAAAACTTGAGTTGTTATTAGCTGTGTGGTGTAACCAGCATTATAATCTAATATCTTAAGTGTGCCATCAGTCTCAAAACGAATACCAGCAACAATAGTTGTGCTTGATGGATCGTTTGACTCAAACAATCCGTTAATATAACCAGTATCTAGTCTTGTGCGCTTGACCCATCCAGACCATGTCCAGGTTCTGCGATTACCAGCAGATGTTGGTGTTCTTGATAGATAACTACCAGAGGAACCATTCGCAGCAACTTTGAATCTCAAAGATTTTGCAATTTCATAATTACCATCTGGTTCTTGCCAAACTCCTGCACTAACAGCAGTTGATACGTCTTTTACATCCCAAATACCATTGTTTGATGTTTGTGATAATGCTACTGGATTACCAGTTACAAAGTTTCCTGGATATCTTTTAGACATGGTGTCCTATCTCGTTTTCAATAAACTAACTACAAAACTACTAATTAAGAAATTTGTTCGTATGATGCTGTAACTTCTAAGTAAGATGCAGTACCAGCCTGAACAGATATTGAACTGTTTTCTGGCAAGTAAAGTGCACCAGCTTTATCCAACAACATTAGAGTTGTATTTGCTGGAACAGAAATCTGATAAGCGATACGATATGCAGTACCGCTAGAAGCAGTTGATAAAGTACCATCAGTTACAGCGTTAGCTGCTGAACGATAAGATAGAGTAACAGTTGCTGCAGCAACACCATTTACGTTTGATACGAAGATGTTGTTGATCTTTAGAACTTTACCACTTGATGCAGCATTGCTGATCAAAGAGTTATCGTTTGTGTTTGTTAATGATTGATATGCAATAGAACCAGTAATAGTTGCTACGTTTACAATATTTGGAGCTGCCATTTTAATTTATCCTCTTAAAAAATTATCCGCCAAAGACCATTGCCATGGCAATTGCTTTACCTGTTGTTGCTGCACTAGAAGTTGCCCATGTTGGAACACCACCAGCAACTGTAAGAACCTGACCAGTACTACCTACACCTAACTTACTTAGGGTATTAGTTGCACTTGTATATATCAAGTCACCAGTTGTATAACTTGTTAAACCAGTACCACCATAAACAGAACCAATTGCAGTTCCATTCCAAGTACCAGAAGTAATAGTGCCGACAGTTGCCAACGCAGATGCTGAAGTCAATGAACCAAGGGATGTTACGTTAGTATAAGCAACAGTACCACCAGCACCAAAGGCAACTGAAGAACTATCAGTACCACTGAATGTTAATGTATTACTTAAAGTCAAAGTTTTGCTAGTAGTACCACCAGCTAATGTAAAACCAACAGAAGCTGCTGTTAAAGTTAATCCGTTAACAGTCTTGTTAGTCAATGCCTCAGATCCAGCAAGAGTAGCCACAGTACCAGTAGTTGGTAATGTAAGAGCAGTAGTACCACTTACTGTAAGTGTAGTACCAAAGTTACCAGAAATAGTAATAGTACTTGCTGCATTATTTGCAATGCCAGTACCACCATATGCGGCACCAATTACAGAAGCATTCCAAGTGCCAGTGGTAACAGTACCAGTGGCAGTAATGTCATCTAGACCAAGAGTATCCCATGAAGGAGTACCATCGGAAGCCATCTTTAGATAACTTGCAACAGATGGTTTAGTTAGTTTAGATAGGGTATTAGATGCACTTGCATAAAGCAAGTCACCAGTTGCGTAGGTCGTTTGACCAGTACCACCTTTAGTGGCACCGATCGCTGTAGCTGACCATGTACCAGTGGCGATCGTACCCAATGTTACGATAGACGTACCACCAGTAAGACTATTCATCGCACCAGCGTAAGTCGACTCTATCTTATCAGTATTTAAATTACTAAAGTTGTTATCGACTTCCGTATTTGTTAACGGAGATCCTTTAGTGGCTCTTAAGGTTATTGTTGACATTTTTCCTTATCCTTTTATGCGATCTTTAAGTAATGCAGTCAGCATTTGTTTGATTTCACTCAAATCTTCTTTTATGTTATTAATTTCTTGTGCCTGATTTGCCAGCTGCTCTTTATCAGACATTAAAGACTCTTTTCTGCGTAGATAATTATCATAATCTGTCCTACTAGTATTTAGGATTGCCATTGTGGCAGGATCTCTTACTAGATCAGAATTACCCTCAACTTTTAAATAATTACCCATTATGCACAGGCAATAATTCTTAAGTCTTTAACACGTGGTACAGCCGAACTGTTAGTAGATTGAAGAACAATCTTAACAGAAATGGCGTCAAACGGAACTAGGTTATCTTCCGAGTAGTCTACATCGTAGAAAGTTCCATCACCATTCTGAACTTTTCTAATCGCAACATCTGGAGAAGAAATAGTCCAATTTACTTGTTCTAAATCACGAGTTGCACCAACTGGATTAGTCTTGTAGTAAACCAATACGTTGGATTCAGCAGGACAGTTAGTTGACAATCTAATTCTAAAGAAGTTAGATGGGTTTTCTAGTTTGATGGCTTTGGAGATATATTTGTTAATAGACGAACTTCCAGTAGGAGCGATCTCATCAACAAACAGATTTCTCAACTTAACAGTAGTTCCATTAACAGCAGATTCTGCAGTAACAGCAGTTGGGCGATCAATCGTAACAGTTCCAGTTGTAGAACCATCACCAACAAAACCAGTAACTAGGTAAGTACCATTATTACCAGCAGTTGTAGAACCAGAGATAGTGATATACTTACCAACAGAGATTGTCTGCATTAAACCAGCCACACTAGAATTAGAAGTAGTAATAGTGCTTGATTTACCAGCATATGCCAGAGTTGCAGTACCATTCAGCTGTATACCAGCAGTAAATATTGGAGCCGAAGTTCCAGTAGTACCAGCAATAGTAACAGTGTAAAGATTTCCAAGATAGTGAACCTGATCACCAGCAGACTTAGAAGTGCTTGCTGCCCATGCAGAACCTACATTAGCGAAACTAAACGCACCAGTTACGCCAGTAAATACAGTACGATTGTCAATCTCAGCCACGTTGATATTGTCCTCACGTGGGGTATTAATCTTATTAGAGATTGTGATCAGTGATGTACGATGAGTATCAATGATAGGTGATAGAGAACTATTAGATGAAGATATTGTAGCCTGTAAGAACGCAGTCTTAGAATTTACAAACTCATCTTCATTGACAGTTGAAGCAACAACTGCTGGTTTGTATAGGTAGTTACTATCATTTGGAATTACACCGTAGTACTCACCTAAATCGTATGCAGTTTCTGAACCATCAACTGATTTACCAGAAGTGCTCTTAAACTGATATTGGCATGTAGTCTCAGAGAAGTTCTGAGATTGAACACTTGGCTGAACAATATCATATATTACGTTGTGTCCAGCACGAACTGTTTCACCACCAGCATAACCACTAGTGTTAGCATTTGTTGATGTAGTTATTACATAAGAATCTAAATCAACATCAGAAATAGTATGAGTCACTGCGACGCCAAGAGTGTTTTTATAAATCTCTGTAATTGGAATACCATTAACTGGATCTGCAAATTTATAAGCAACACCACTGCTTATAGTTACAGAAGCATTGTTTCTCAATATTAATGTAGTATCATTTGTAACACCATTAACAATACCAATACACTTACCATCACTGGCACGGAATAGTGCGCAACCAGTAACTGTAAAATCATCGATAAACAATGTGCTTATACCAGTAACAGTAGTGCTTGAAGTGGAGCAAGTAATAGTACCACCAGAAGATGCAACACCAGTATAAACAGTAGTATCTGCGTTATCGAACTGTACTTTGGAGTTTACAAACATACCATGATCGCGATGCCACACACGCACTTTGTTAGTTCCTGAAACAGTTTCGAATGGATCAATGTCAATAATCTTAACTGGTAGAACATCATTAGTAAATACAACTTCACCAGTTACTTGTGTATCAAAATTAGCACGATAAACTGTAAACTTCAAATCTTGGTCTTGATTTGCTGTCCAAGTAGAAGCATTTTGTGACTTGAATAGGACACCAGCATAAGGTTGCTCAGAAATAGTTCTTGCAGAAGCAGGAATCTGATCACCCATCTGACTAATCCAAACTTTATAATTATTTGAATCTGATGCTAAAACGATAGCATACTCTTGGCCATCCTGAACATAAACAGGAGATGGGAAAGTAAAAGTAGTTGGAGTGTCGTACTTAGGATATGAGGCACCAGAACCATCAGTCATTGTTACATTTGTTGCAGATAGGTTAACCTGATGTGAGTTCAAAGTTACTTCAGAGAAAGGTAGGATCTTCTTACCTGGATATCCATTTACTACTTCACGAATCTGAAGAGTAACTGGAAGGTTTGCATCTTTAGTGGCAAAGAAGATATCAACTTTACTTAAGAACGCACCACCCTTATTCTGAACAAGGAAAGTCTGAGCGAGTGGGTCATACCAACCAGTATCACGTGCAATACGTTCAATTGTTCTAGAAACAGTATCGTTCTCATTAACAATCTCTTGAATAATGTGACCATTACGAATAGAGTTAATTGTCTGCTGACGAGTTTCTACGATACCCTTAGCTTCATACTGAACTTTAGCAGAAGAAGTTTGTTGACCATTTACAGTGCTTACATCAAGCAACTTAAATTCACGAGTACCAGTGCGGAATCTTAATGCATCGCTATCTGGAATAAAGAAGATAAAGTTTAAATCACCAATAGCGTTAGTTACAAGAGCAGCACCCTGAGATCTATTTGTTTCTTTAACAGTCAAAGTTGCAGTTGCGCCAGATATTGAACCAGAGATAGATTCATTTGTAGTGAAAATACCTTTAATATTCATAACATGAAGTTTACGAATATTATTTTCTTCATCGTATGACTTACCAACAACTACGGCAGTGGCAGCAGAAGATGCACCAGTAATTACGTCACCTACGTTTAGACACATATTACCACCAGCATCTGCTTTAAACACGCCAGAAGTTTCTACAATAACACGTGCAGTTTCTGAGGCTAACGAGCCAGAGTTCTTTGCAGTTTCAAAATCAGTTGCAGTTGCAGATGGTAGTGTATAAGTGAATATTGAAGATGGAGTACAGTATGAACCAACTCCGATATTATCAAAGTATGGATAGAATGTTGTATTTGGTTTTAATTTTTTAACCTGAACAAGAATATTACGACTGCGGATATAAGGAATCAACGCAGTAGAAACTACTTTGTCATCAACAATTTGACGTTCAAATTGCACAGCAAGAGTTGATTTAACACCAGTTCTAGATCTAGTACCAGTTTGTGCAGATTGTGAAACAAAAACCTGACGAGCAGGAGCATTACGTCCACCAGCGTCACCGAAACGTCTGTTGAATTCGTCTACGTTAATATAAGTAGCACCCTCTTCAAGAGCACGTTGGTTCGCCCAGTTATCACCAGAAGTATATTGAATCAATGAACCACCAGTTGGTACTGGCTGACCGATCCAGTTTACTTGCCATGCATTCCAGATAGTACCTAGGATACCAGCCTGTGTTGCCAGTGCAGCGATTGTATTAAAACTACCCTCTACGTTACGAACGATATCTGGAGCACGTTTAGTTTCAAACCAGTCATCTGAAGATGGATTTAAACGAACATCTCCGAGGAACGTAAAGATTGCGAATGGATTAATGTTCTCAAGACGAGAAGCATATTGTTGAGTGACTAAAGGTACATGAGGTGTACTAGAGTTCAATGGTAATGTGATTACATCACCATAAACTTTATAACCAGCAGTAGTTCGATCAGCATCGTTTGATAAACTTTCTATTAAGTTTACGTTATCCATTACGTAGAATGGACGCAACTCACCACGCTCACTATCGATAGAACACAAATAGTCTGGGGATAATACATTACCTACATTATGACCAGTAAAGGCATCAACAATAAAACCATTCTTGAAACGATCTAAACCATTTGCGTCAACGATTGATAGACTTTTTGTTTCTTGCTCTAATAATGAAAGGGAAGTATAGTATTCTAGATTGTCAATACGCTTTTCTAGTTTACCAATATCACGCATTGTATAACGACGATTATCAACCTGATCAATTAAAATATTTGCGTTTGATGTGCCGAAAGTATATGGTTCAAGTGTAAACTTGTAGAGAACCATACCCAATGCTGGATCTAATGGCTCGCCAGGAACTAACGCAGAAACACCCGCAATGTTAAAGAAGGTTCCACTTGAATCAATAGCGATTTTATCTTTACGAGATAGGTAGTAAGAATAATCTACAGTAATATCCTGACCACGTTTTGGATGCATACTAAAAGATGATCCAGAACCAGCAAAAGTAGTTCCAGCATCATTAATACGTGGACGGAAATCTAATACATCACGTAGAGATACGCTATTATATGAAGGAATATCTACCAACTTAACAGTTGCTGGATATGAGTTAATCGTGAAGTAATCACCAGATGAGTGTGTAAAGAACTCAAAGGTAACTGAGATTGGAGCAGAAGGTGGTGAATATGAGTGCTTAAGAATCAAACGACCAATGTCATAGTGTGTATCACGCTGACCATTATCAAAGTCATAACGATCGTAAATACTAATACCATAGTTACCAGTAGGTGATGCGAACGAACCAGTATCCATCATAATAGATTTGATACGTAGAACGTCTGCTTTACCTAAAGATAAAACAGCTTTAGCAGCAGCAGTCTGAGTAGTATAAGTCTGAGTTACAGTTTGTAGTGTCTTAGTCTTCTCACCACCATCAGAACCAACCTTCTTAATCGTTGCCATAACAACAAAGTTAGAAGAAGCGTAAGTATCAGGAAGAGTGAATGTAATAGAAGAAGATCCACCAGCACTAATAGATGTTGGTTGAACAACTGTACCACCAGAAGATGCATCATACCAAACTACGATATAGTTATCATTTTCAGTAGACTCAGCAAATACACCAGCAGTAGTATTAATAGTAAGCATACAAGAACCACCAGATCCAGATCCAGAAGTGCCAGAAAGATATTGCATACCATAGTAAATAATTTGTTTAGTTGAGTTCGCATCACGAACTGAACGAATAGCATAATTTGGTAGTGGGTAGATTAACTTATTGCTCTGTGGTTCTTGAACTCTAGATTTAATAAGTTTGATAATACCACCATCAACTGTTACTGAAGAATCCACAGTAATCTGTTGATTGTTTGTAATTGCAGTAACTCTACGACGCACATCGCCAGTAGTTGTATTAAGGAAAATAAAGTCACCAACCTTAAGTGCTGGGCTAGTAGTTGTACCACCAGAGAACGCAGTTCCAATACCATAGATGGTAGTAGATGCACCACGTGTTCCTGGATAACTAGTATAAGTTGTTGCTGAACCAACCAATTGAGTTGCAATTTCCTTTACGTCAGCAGTAAAGTTTAAGTTAGTATCGCTACGACTATAATAGAAAGACTTGGCGTCACGATCAAAATCGTAGCCAGTGTTTAATCTTACATCAAATAGGTATAGTTTGTAAACTGCACCCTGTGTACCAATTGTACCAGAATCCCATTCAATTCCACGAATACGTGCAGTACCAACAGCAGTTGCACTTGTTGGAGCAACCCCAACAGAAGATGTAAATCTATTGTAAATCGTAATAGTTGGCATACCACTCGTTGAATCAAAAGGTGGCAGCGAATTAATATTTGTTACATAAACAAAGTTACCAACTGGAGTAGTTAGATAAGTATCAGTCGTTTGATTAAAGTCACGTGCTTTATTAACAGTGACATATTCAGTTGCGATTTTCTCTATCTCATAACCCTGAATATATGCTTTTCCTGGCTCCATACCGATCGCTAATTTAGCTTCACTTCCACCACTTTCTGGTGAATAAATGCCACGATTATATACTGGGTTCTCATTATATTCCCAGTTAATACCAGTTGAAGAAGCACCATCATATGATGTTCCGCTAGTATGAGTTGGTGGAATATTAACAGAAGTTGCAGAATTACTGGCGACGTAAGTGTTACCACCATTGGTAACCACATCGCCAATTAAATATGCTTTATTTTGTACCCATGCGCCACGATTATTATTGCGATGTTCACGAACATCAATGGCGAAAGGGCGAATTGTGTAGTTGCCAGACTCATCATATGTACGACGAGCCAATGTTTTCTCAATCTCAGCATATGCTGTTTGAGTTACTTCACGTTTGACCTGACCTTCAAAAGTTGATAGAAGTTCAATAAAGTCAACATCATCCTCAGAATCTGGGGCAACTTTAGAAAGAATTAAATCAATAAAGTAACGATGTGCACCTGGAGCAGCAAAGTTAAAGCTGTTTTGTGCATTATCTAAAAGACTTTCATATCCAGTAGTTTCTGGAGTAATTTTACTTTCAATGACAGTAAGACCAACTCGATAAGAAGGTTCATTACTATATTTGTCAAGAACAATTGTTTGCTCATCACAAAGAACAAAATAACCATTTACATAATATACACCACGTTGAACAGTTGCCGCTGATCCAACACCAGTTGCAGATGTAACTTGAGCAGTAACAGTATATGCGTCATCAGAAGTAGTTAAAATTTCACCATCAGCAAAAACTTTTGTTACATTATCAGTACCCGAAGTTGTATAACGAACGTATAAAGTTGTTGGATCTGCACCATCAGCATTCTCGATTGCGAGTACCTGAGCAGTCACTCCAGACGCACCGATAAGAGTTGCGCCTGCAAGATCAGCAACAAAAGTTTCAGTTACGTCACCAGCTTGATTAAATGCTTCCAACTTAACATAGTTAAATTTAGTGTCAAGAGAAATCTGACCTGGAATAACCATTGCTCCCTGTTGGAACACATGGTCACCATGACGTTTAATTTGATTTTGGAGGATGGTCTGTAGCTGAGTTAATTCTCTAGCTTGCACAGCATAACTTGGACGGAATAGGATTCTATAGAATTTACTATTCTCATCAAAATCATCATTATACGGTTCGGTATTGAAGTCTAACATTGTTTAGCTCTATCCTGTTTAATCTTTATTATTTATTAGAACTTAATAACAGTTCTAAGGGTAACTGTTTCATCAGCAGTTGGGGTGAATGCTTGTTTGTTATCAATAAACATTAAGTCACCAGAGTATTTATCTATCGTAGGTGGTGTGACTGCAGAAACTGTAAATAAATCGCCATCTTCATTGGCTAAGTTATTACCAGAAACCAACACATCATTATCTAAAGATTGCAGCAATAATGATGCTCCAGTATTAGTAACTATTCTAAATCTCTTTGATTCACCAGACTTTGTAATAATTGTATCTACTGGGAATAATGTAGTATTTGCAGTACCAGAAATAGCCCAGCATGCTGATGCTAAAACCGAAGTCAGTGGGTTTGTATTCCCATATTGGCGTGGGGATTTAATAATACCCAACTGTCGATAGTCGTTGTTAACATCAAACCCTTGATTTCTATCCTGAGATATATTACTGAAGAACATTAAAGTTCTTCCAAATAAGTTATTCAGTGCTTCTTTACCATAACCACCATATGGACCAATAATCGCACGTGCCCTTGCACCATAACCAGAACCAGTAATAGTAATATTCGCCCAACGATATCCAGAACCATAGTTTGTCATGGTAATCTTTTCAATTCTACCATTTGATAGAACTGCAGTCGCAGTTGCACCAGAACCATCACCAGTAATAGTGATGGTTGCCGCACCATAACCATATCCACCAGAAATAACTGGACAGTTCATAATACGTCCATCCACTGTCAACAGTTCAATATTTGCCTGTAGAGTATTAACGTCTCCAGGAGATAAATCTGCAACAACTTCAGCTCCAGAACCATCACCAGTTACGTTAAGATTAGCGTATGTGTAACCTTCACCTGGATCATCAACCTGAAGACCAATTAACTGACCAAAAAGACCTTCGAACAAGAAACGTGCTGTACCATTTGACTGAGTCGATGTAGTATGTGTTGGTTCAGATACACCACTAGTTCCTGCTGTGGTGCAGGTATATAATCTATTACTATACCAAACTTTTAAACCAACAGTATATGCTGTACTTGCCTGCCACTGTTGACCGATAGTATCTGAAGCAAAAATTGGTAGAATTGATGCTTCAGTTTTCACTCCAGTAAAATAAGAAGATGCGCCAGTACCAGAATTACTTGAAATAGTAATGGTTGGATATGCTGAATATCCAGAACCATATTTAATATTTGAGGATGCTGTAGCTGCAGATCCAACATATGTTAATGTTGCTGGCATTCCAAGATATAATAAAGCAGCAGTTCCATTAGTTACAGTCCCAGTAGTATGAGTTGGAGTTGTTCCAGCAGAAGTTGTTCCAGCAGTAGTAACCTTATATAATCTATTAGAAACATATACTGTACTATTTAAAGTTAATGCAGTAGAAAACGCAAATAATGGAGAGTTAGTGGCAGTACCAGATAGATGAACTGGTGCAACTGAACCAGTATACCCAGCACCAGCAACAGTATATAATCTATTGGAGAAATAATATTGTTGTCCAATAGTTACGGCAGTTAAACCAGTCCAAAGATTACCAAATGTAATAGTCGGTGCAGTTAAGTAATCATATCCAGGATCTGTTAAATCCACACGAATAATAGTACCATTTTCATTAATAACTGCAATACCAGCTGCGGAAGAACCACTTCCACCAGAGAAATTTACTGTTGGTGGAGAACTGTATCCATTACCACCAGAAAGAACCTGAACATTTCTGATCATTCCATATAAAGTTATATCTGTAATAGTTTTAAATGTAGCATTACCATTTCCTAATCCAGTCCCAGCTATAGCAGCAGTAAATACGCTACCAACGCTATAAGTTACTCCACTGGTTCCAGCAATAGTATTCCACTGAGTATTAGTTGTGGTTCCAAGAGAAGCAAGTGTATATATTTTACCAATAGTGAAAGAACCAACATTAACTGTACTATTAGTAATAACAGCTTCGCCAGTTGGAGTTGTTCCAACATATTCTAATGAAGAAGAACCATTTGCAACAATACCTTTACGATGCACTGGACCAACTGTACTAGTAACCCCAGCAACTGCAACTTTATACACGTTATTTTGGAAAGTCAGTTTTTGGCCAACCAATACAGTTTGGGTTGACAACCATGTTGAAACCCCATCGAATGGGGGAGATACGCTAACAGTGGCAGATGTATATCCAGAACCACCCGAACCAGTTGTATGGTTAGTTAGATAAAGTTCTTCTCCAGTTGCATATCCATCACCCTGAACAGTAATACTTCCAGAAGAGTAACCAGATCCAGCCTGATTAATACGAACTGTTTTTAAACTACCTGCAGAGTAGAACTGATCACGTAAAGCAGTAACAACTGGCATGTACGTATCAGTTAAAAATTTATTTCTTAAAGCGATTGGAATTGTATAAAGAAATTTCCAAATATAACCATCGCTAGTTTGAATTGCATCAACAGTAGTGCCAGTTGGTTTGACTGTTGATGGTGTACTATTGTCATTATCTAAACACTGATATACGTTGAATTCATCAGTAACAACATAGAAAACCGCATCTTCTAATTTCTGTGTTCCAGAAGCAGCAACAGTAACCTTTGCAGCTGCCTGTGCATTAGATCCACCGCCACCAACAATAGTAACAGATGGAGCAGATGTATATCCAGTTCCACGTTGAGTCAATGAAATGTCGATAACTGCACCATCTAGAACAGTAGCTACTGCAGTTGCACCAGAACCATTACCATCATTATGATTAATATATTGTAAAGTGGCAGTACCATTTAGAACTGAACCACTAGTATGTGTTGGAGCAGTTGATCCAGTAATACCAGTATTTGTAACTACATAAACTTTATGATTGGTAGTACCAGTTCTCAACATCTGTCCGTAAACATATGATGTATTGGCAGTCCATGCCACAGAACCTTCTTTGCCAATATAAACATTAGGTGCAGAACCATATCCAAATCCACCATTACTTAAATCAACACCCTGAACTTCAGTTGAATACTGATCGTCAAACTGATCGTATGTAGTTCCTGAAACCCAATTGTTTCTAAGAACTACATATGCGATATCAGTTGGTTTAATTTCTTTTACTGTAATAATTTCATTACGAGTGCTTAGCTCATATGCATAACTATCAGTTGGGGTTGGTGGGGTTAACTCGTCTTCCCATGTCAATGTTCTACCCAAGAAATAATAGTATCTTGTGTATCGAGTGATAACCTCATTATATAAACCATCTGCAATAGAATTATGCAGAGTGGTCTTCATTAAGGAAGACGATATAGTCATATTATTTTTCTTCTAATTAGCTTACTGTAACAACCCAAGTGATAGCGATAGAGTCGCCAGCTGCTTTGTTAACTACTGGAAAAGTAGTGCGACACATTAAAGTACCGCCAGAACTGTTGTTTAAAATACCAGCTTCAGTAATAGCACCAGTACCAGTACCAGCTGCGAAAGTTGCAGTTGCAGTAACTGTGTTAGTAGAAGCAGTAAAAGCAGTAAGTGATACACGACCAGCCTCTGTGCCTAAAGTAGTATCACCAGCGATTGGTGTAGCAGTACCAGTACCGATAGCCATGTGGCTCATTACTGTTGATGCAGTACCTACCATACGACTAGCGATATAGTTTTTACCAACTGTAACAACTAAGTTGGGTACTTTCTTTGCTTCTTTTAGGTTACCGCTGCGATCAAAAACTGAAATTGTTAGTTCGCCATGGGCTCTTAAATTTTCTTGTAAATTCATAGGAATCTCCTGTTAGTAATTATCCTGTAAAGGCGGATTCGCCTGTTGTATAGTTTCCACTATCGTTTGCGAAATATGAACTGCTGATTGGGTATGGATCAATATACGGGTTTAACCATAGTGAACCACCGCTATCAGTTGCTGTTGCTTCTTGTAATTCTACGCCCTCATCATAGTTCGTAGTTGTACTATCAATAGACTTATTTAGGACAATGTATGGAACAGTTCTGGTGCTATTTGTACCAGTTGAATCATTCATTGTAACTGCACTGGTGTCAGCTATTTCAGTGTATAAACCAAGGTATAAGAAAGAAGCTGTTCCATTTGTTTCTACTCCTTCAGTGTGAGAAGGAGCAATGTTCGGGTGAGTAGTTCCAGTAACTGTTACCTCATATACATTATTACCAGATACATATCTACTTCCCACTAAAACTTCAACATTTCCTGGCCAAGTAATCCAAGTAGAATTTAAGTAATGTGAATCAAGTGCCTTTTCCATCTCAACATAAGGCATTGTTCTGGCACTATTTGTACCAGTAGTATCACTTAATGAGAATAAATCCGTATCTGCAGTAGCATTATCGTATAATAAGTGGATATTGTTTGTAGAGTTTAGTTCTTTAGTAATTTCAAGAGTACTAATACCTTTACGTGTTAGAGAGCTATACGCATAATCTATCGTAGCTTCAGATGGTTGAACATTATTATTATCTAATGTTGTTCCATCATTAAGATAGCTTGAATTGACAGTCTTTGTTACACCAAAGAACGGCACAGTTCTGGCACCATCTTCACCAGTCTCAGAACTCATAGTCACTGAAGATGTGTCAGCAGTTACGCCATCATATAGGTAATGAGTAGAAAGTGGTTTGCTAGTTACCAAGAAAGGAACAGTTCTAGTGCTATTAGTTCCTGTTTCAGAAGTCATTGTTACATGACTAGTATCTGCAGTTGTTCCATCATTTAGATAATGAGTGGCCAACGCTTTACCAGTATGTTTCGTACTAATAACATCATCAGTTTGGGCTTCGTCTTGGAAAGCCAATACCAAATACTTTAATGCAAATTCTAGAGAAGTGCCAGTATCAAATTCATTGCGAATATCAAACTCGCCAAACAATGCCATACCAGCTGGGTGTAGCAATGTTTTAACAGCAGAGCGATATTTGTCTAGACGTTCATCAATTTTAAGAACGTACGCAAATGCCTGATAGTAACGACTGTCCTGAATGTAAATAGCGTCATCCAAGAAACCATTATTAGATGTATAATATCCAGGATATTTTGCCAATGCACCAAGTGTAATTTTAACAACAGCTGGCTCATCTGGATCTAGAATTGTATATTTGTTATCAACAAAGAATTCACGAACAGTTTCACCAACGTATGTACCATCCCAATATTGTGTTACGTTATAATCTGTCTTGTTGATAATACCCTGTTCAAAGAATCCATTTGTGGTTTCTGAAAATGCAATAGAAGTACTTGGAGCAGTACCCGAAATTGATAATCCAGTGGCACCAGCAGTAGTTGCTGATGTTCCGCCATAAGGTAATAAGTTCGCAGTAAACTCTGTGGTATATCCAATACCATAACGAACAAATTCTAGTGCTTCAATACCACCAGTTGCATTTACACGAGAAACTTTAAGAATAGAACCAACACCTAGACCATTTCGAATTTCATACAATTCACCAACTTTAAACTTTTTACCGTTACGTTGAATCTCAATCTTAGAAGTTGTTGCCAAAATAGTAGCATCGAATGTGGTGCTATAACGAATTTTATCGCCAATATTAATATCGCCAAAGAAACGGCGATCTATGAATAACTCATAAATATTATCAGAAATTTGAACTACGTTATCTACTTCAACTTCAACATATTGACGCTTATCAACCTGTAAACGAATAATTCTATTTGGTGTGATAACATCAACTAATTTACCAACGACCATATCTGGGTCACCAGCATTAACATAAACGAAAATAGAAACGTCTTGATTCCAACGACCATCAGAAGCACGCAGAATTTGTGTTGATGGATAATCAACCACAACTTCTTTATTAAAGAGCATCTTAAACAATAATTTAAATGATGCTTCAGAACCTTTTGCTAGGTACTGATCTTTGATACGTTCTAATAGAAATCTTTCATTTACAACAGTATAAGGAATGTTATGTGCCAATTCATTCTTAAAATGTTCAAGAAAGGAATCAAGTGTTGTATCTAAATCTCTTAATTTTGTAAATTGAGTATCATAATTTTGATCAATAAACTCATAATACGCTTTTAAGAATTCAACGAATGTTGTGTAGTCTTCCCTGACGAACTCAGGAACCTGTGTTGGAAGCAGGGAAGATAACTTAGGTCGGTTAATCATTAGTTTCTGCTAGAAGTGAATACATAATTCTTACCACCACGTAAGTCACCATTCGCAGTTTTATCTGGAATTGCTGTTACAGTAAGGTGATCACGTGCAATTTGAGCAACTTGAGTGTATGCAGAAACTACGTCATTTGATTGTGGTTTGAAGGATATCTCCCAATCAATGTCACCAAGTGATGTAATATTTAGATTCTTTAAATTTAGTATACCATTGGCATAATCAACAGTACCAATTCTTGGATTTACAATAAACTTTGTTGAACCAGTAGTTGCATTACTGGCTGCCACATTATAATATATCTGAATATAACCAGCACCATCATCTTGTAAAAAATGTAATTCATCACTACCCTTAATATAAAATCCAGTTGAGGTCACTGCACCCTGTGGAACACCAGCAGTAAAGATTGGGTTAACTAGATTAAGAGTATACTCAGCTGATACATTATAACGTGGTGCAACTTTCCTGCGCATTAGAACTGTAGTAATATTACTTACAATTCCTGGTTCAGTAGTATCAATCAAACGACTTAGATGCGATTGTTTGAATACACTATCAAATTTCTGTAGATTAGCATCATCGTATCTAAAAATAGTATCAGTCACTAATGTGGCAATTTGTGAAGCAGTACGAATAGTTTTTCTATCATTATAATACACTGTTACATCTAAAGCAATATTAATGTATTCTGGATCAACAATTTCTGGTGTAATAGAAACTACGCTTCTTGAAGCAAGCAAAGTAGTTTTAATATCAGATTTTTGTTGTTGTGTTAATTTGGTTACGTCATATGGTTTTACGCAAATAAATGTTTTACCGTAAACTGGAGGATTATTATCTTCACCACCCCAAACAGAAACTGATTGAGCGTATGGGAATGCTGCGTAAATTAATGCTTTATAATCATCTGGAGTAACTGCACGATTTTGCGCAGCATATAATCTTGGAGCATTATATTTAATACTATCAATAGTTTCAACTTCATTACCACCAGCAGCAATACTTATTGTCGTAACAACTGGTGTACCACCAATTAAATTAGAACCACTATAAGTGAATGTTCGAGCACCATTTGCTTCAGAACCTCTAGTCACAAAATAGTCGAAGTGAACTACGTTACCGTTTGTTAAACCAGTTGAAATAATATTATCACCAAAAACGATTTCGTACAATCCACCATCTATTTCTTTAGTGAAGTAAACATTGCTATCAGAAGCCAATTCAACTAATGAAGTTGCGGCAATAAAGGTAGTGAAATTATCAGAAGTTGATGATTCTTGAACACGAACTCTTAATGTGGATAGGTCTGCATTTGCATTTGGAATAATATATTGTTGACCATCAGTTACAGTATATTTGAAATTTAATGGTGTTCCCTGAATCAATTCTAAATTAGTGAATGTATATAATCCACCAACTGGCACAATCGTAACTTCAGCAGCATTATAGAAAATATAATTTCTTCCCTCAATAACTGTATTGAAGGAACTATACTGAGGTAATGTTAAAGCAGAAGGAGTTTGGTTTGGACTATTAACTGCCATATTAACAATTGCTCTTGGTGCAACCGCAGAAGATGGGGTATAACCGAGCGACTTCGCCAATGATACTACGCTTGCACGTTTACTGGCTGAATCTAAGAACATCTCATTTACAGCCAAGTTTGTATACAAAGCATTATAGTGAGTGTTATAAGCCAGAACGTCCAATAGAACGGATAGTCCAGAACCTTCAAAATCATAATCAGTAAACTGATTTTGACCTTTCATAAAGTTCTTTAGGTTATTTTTGATTTGGTCAAAATCTAATTCACTGACCTGGATTCTTTTGCTGTCGATAGCCATATGTTATCTCGTTCTTGTAAGGATTAGGTCAACGATCAGCGGAACGCTGGTATTGACTATAACAAATTCTATTGTTACATAAATTGAGTTAGTATCTTGACTCATATTTACAGTAACATCTAATAAACGAACTCTTGGTTCGTAATTATCAATTGTTTGTTGAATGGCTCTTTTTATTAGAACTGGCAACAAAGGTGTTGCTGGCTCAAATAACAAAGACTTGATAGGTGAACCAATCTCTGGGTGAAATGGTTTTTCGTAGTTTGATGTTAAAACCAAATTACGAATAGATGCCTTAATTGCCTGTTCATCCACCTTTGTAGTTACATCTTTAGTAACTGGGTGTGCCAAAAAATTAAGGTCTAAATCTGTGAAAGTTCTAGTATTGCGTGCCATATACTTATTTAGTAGTTATCCTGCAAAAACATTCGGAGATCCTTGAGTAATTACGTTATCACCATAAGAATCGCCAATTCTTCCTAAAGGTAATCCACCTATTGTTACGGTAGAACTAGAAGAAAGGGTAGATGTATCTGGGATACATCCAGACTTTGGATGAGGTGCTACCAAGTTGCCATTTACTACAATTAAAATACCATTTGCTGTAACATTGTTTGTATTAGCTTGCCCACAAGAAGTCTGCATCGGCATACGACATTTATATCCAGTTCCGTCTGGAGAAAGAACAGAATCACCAGTTCTTGCTACGGAAGCCATTATTTAAGTCCTCTTGCTCTGGCTGCTGCAATAGCTGCAACCGCACTTGGATAAGACCAATGAACCCATTGATCCATGGTAACAGTTTGAACTCCACCACCAGTACCTGTAGTTGGATCTGGTGGTATGGTGACGCTAATAGTCATTGACTTCATTATACTAACTGGAGAAGGCATTTGATACTTTTCCAATGAGAAGAATTGTGTTGTTGTATTTCCTGGAAGAACTGCCAAACTTAAATCTGGGAGGACAAATCTGTAAAACTGATCAGGAAATGGATTTTGGTGTGAACCAGATATTCTACAAGTGCTGGCAGTAAGTTTTGTATAAGTTAAACCAAGTGCTGCCCAATTATATGTAGATGAATTGTTAGTAGCATCTGCATAAGTATAAACCATTGGGTCTAAAGGATCTTGATATTTACCTTGAAAATATAAATCAATTGAAAAAGGGATAGCCTCATAAACAGTTGGTAGATATGTATCAGGAACAACACCAGTTTCACCATCAATAATGAAGTTGAGTTCATCTGCAGGAACAGTGCTGAACCCACTTGCATTTGATTGTATTATTTTAATTGCCATTATACTAAGACAAATCCACCTTTAGGGAATGTTCCTGCAACAGTTTTATGATTATTCATCGTAAAGGTATGACCAGAATTACCCTGTGGTTTATATGCACAGTGGATCCAGAAAGAGTTTCCACCATTATCATATTCCATAATAATCTGATTCCAAGATTTTAATAGTGTAGTAATTTCAGAAGCACGTTGGTGGGTTTTAGCTTTACCGTCTTTAAACGAAATGTCACATGCACATCCACGCACATGATCTCCACCCTCTTTCTGATAACCGCCACCAGCAAGTTTAATACCTAAATCACCTGGATCAGTTGGACCAGTTGATGGGCGACGGAACGCTGACGTAATAATAAACGAATCTCTACCATACTTTTCAGCGATTGGCTCAAGTACATTATCACACAGACGTTTCAGATTAGCAACAATATCTTGTGGGGATAATGTTTCACCAGTAGTCATTTGATATGTCATTCTTGGAATACGAGTTCCACCTTTAGTTAAGTCACCAAGAGTAAAGTTCTTTGATAACCTCATACCAGCGTTGAACGCATCTGGCGACATATTAAGAATTGTGGAAACATCAGAAGAAACACCAGTTGCTGCTGAAGAACCTTTTGGTTTTTCAGTTTCTTTTGCGAACGTGTCACTAGTCACTGCAGATTTAGATAGGTCATTATTTTGAACACGATTTGCACGATAAGCATTTAGGTCACCGCCAGCTGGATCATTGTTCTCAAACGCAACTTCTGATTTACGTGTATTTAATGGTAATGGTGGTAATGAAGAAACTCCAGAAGTACCACGTGTCTCAATTGGCAATTCAATATCTGCCTGACCAGCATGTTTGGCTACTTTTGCTTCTTTAGATCCGTCTGCTGAACCAGCCTCACTCGAAGCACCATCGTTCAATTGCACAGAAGATCCATCAATAGCAACAGAACCACCAGCATTAATATCAATAGAACTACTACCACTTAAAGAAGCTACTGCTCCAGATTTAAGATTTAGGTTGCCAACACCTTCAAGATTTAACGCATCACCAGAAAGAATGTTTGTCTTATCAGTACTTTCTATATTAATAAGTGCATCTGATTTGATATAGGTATCAGTTCCACTCTCAAGAAATACTGCACCTAAAGATTTATTACTAATATTCCCCTCAGCCTCAGATATAATGCTACCCTGACTAAAAACATTCATATCTTTACCAGCCATTAAATTCAATCCAGTTTTAGCTTTGATATTAAACTGCCCTTCAGATTGCATATTAATTTTATTGGCTCTTAGATTAAATGTACCACCAATAGCCATATCTGCATTTCCACTTACGTTTACCGTAGCGTTATTGTAGATATTAATATTTGCTGCGCCAGAAACTTCTAAATTAAATACATTATCAGTTCTAAGGTTAAATGCACCATCAACTGTTACATTATATGCACCTTTAACATATACGAAACCATTACGTTCCATAATCTCAAAACCATCACCAACGATTCGATTTACTTGAGTTCCATTTGCATCAATTTCAGTAAATGTGCCAGCCTTGTGGTGGAAATTAATACGTTCAGCTTCTGGAGTATCATCAAATTCCATAATGTGACCAGACTCTGTCTGAGTAACTTTATTATATGGATATGCTGCGTTATATGGAACAGGAGATTGATCCCATGTACCTCCATTCGCAATGCGAACGCCAGTCTTTAGTGCTGCTTCTTTTTCAAGAACAATAGTTCTACCAAGATTATTTCCAAAGGCAAGACGATTGGTGTCTTGTTCATTTTTATACTTTGGATACTTACCATTAGGATCTTGGAATCCTTTGTTTGGGTCAACGTCAGTACCATTACTAATTGTTCCGTCTGCTTTTTTCTCACCGAGTGGTACTGGTTCTGGTTTTGTGGGCTCACCTTTAAGTTTAGTGAGCATTGCTTTTGCCTGCCCTGTTTCAGAGCCAGCAATCTTTTCTAGTTCTTTGACCAATCCACCAGAATTCAACGAAGACATTGGTAAACCAAGATTTGCAACCAAACCACTTAGTGAACCAGTTGGATTTTCAATCCCAAGATTTTGAGTGATCTCAGTAATATTGCCACCAAACTGAGTTAGTATGCTGGTTGCACCTCCAGTAATGCCACCCAATACTTTTGTAATGTCTGCGTTTAAATCAAATGATTTTGTTAATTCGCCAAACTGACTTTGAATAGATGACATGCTTGATAGTAAAGTTGCATCTAAATTACCTAGCCCACTTATACCCAACTCACCAACAACACTGCTTAGGTCACCAAGTTGATCTAGATTACCTAAATCTAAATTACCAAGATCTCCAAAACCTTTAAGACCATCTAAATTGATGGCACCACCAAGATCTGCTAGATTACCAAGATCACCTGCACCTGGAAGATCGGCTAAACCACCAAGATCATCTGGGTTTGGAAAGTCTCCTGGAACATCTCCGCCACCAGCTTGTGATGGTTCTGCTGCAGTTGTTGTTGAATCATCGGCTGGTAGATATTTTCTAACACCAGTATAATCACTACCTTTTTCTACTTTATCACCACCAGCAAGTGCGGTAGTTGGAGAAGGTTGTTTTGGATTATTTCTAAAATCCCACTCCTGTTGTAGAGTAGTCTTAATAGTGTCCCATTTTGTGTGAACTTTATTACCAGCTTTGTAGTAAGTTCCATTTGGTCCACCATATGGGTAACCCAAATGATACGGATCTTCAATTGAAGCAAATTCAGCGGCAAGTGATTGACCAGCATCTTTTAAGAACGACTCATCACTTTTGTTTGGATTTTTATAGTAAGCAACCAGTTTAGGACGTTTACGTGCAACAAGGTATTCTTGACAGATAATGTCTTGAGTTGTTTCAGTAAATTTTTGATTAACGTCAATGTTAAGTGCTTGACAAGCAGCTTTTAAAGTGACAGGAATACATTGATACTTACCAACAGCGAATAACTTATCTGGACTTCCTGGAGGCAATGATTGCTTCTCCATAATATCCTTGATAGTCATACCAGTTAAAGTTAGTTTCTCACCACCGATTGAACCAGAACCCTTTGGCGCATTACTACCACGATTAAATGCATCATATGCAGCAGCACCCGATTCACCTTTGGCAATTAAGTTTGCAAGTGGACCAACAATAGATTCTTTACCATCAATAACTTTACCATCTTTAATATTATCAGCAGTTCCAGCAGCAGCTGGTGTATCACCAGCAGTTGGGTTTGTTGAACCATCTGGATCAGTACTTTGAATTTTAATCTTGCCTGGATCATCAGTGGCGTTTTCAATTTGAGCAACACCATTTAGTGTTCCCATCATAATTGGTAGTTGTTGGTCTGGATCCATGAACATAATAAGAACCCATGATCCTTCTACTGGACCGATGGGTGTAGAACCAATACCAGAAACACCAGCTGATGTTATTGGTGATACAGGGAATGCCCATGGAAGATCTTTTGTAGGCAGTCTTGTTTTGTCTTCAGTATGAAGACCAACAATACGAACCTGACAACGTCCAAGTTTTAATGGATCATTACGATCCTCAACGCAACCAGTATAAAATTTGTTTATCATTTGGTTGCGCCCTTATCTAAGTTTATCGTCAATGAATCTTTAATCAATTGCATATGGCACTCATGTTTTTCTCTGTCAATTACGTGATTGATTGTGGCAATCAAATAGTTACCGCTAATAATGTTATCTAAAATATCTTCATCAGCATCGCTACCTTTGATTGGCTCTGCTTTATAACTTTTTACATTTACCTTCTGACCAACTGTATAATCAGTACGACCAGCAACTGTAATATTAATTTTGTATGCTTCTGCCTGTTTTAAACGAGAAACACGTTTCTGTCTTACACGAACATCTGATACATCATCATAGTCCGTAAATAAACTATTTTCCATTACGTCATTATACATTGAAGCACGATAAGTTGTATAAACTTTGTTTGACGTAACTGGGTATTTATTGAGGCGAGTTTCCTCACCAGCCTTACCCCAATCTTTCAAGAATGAGTGCTTTAAGTTAAAGTATTCTTTCTTTGCCAGATCCATAAAAAGCATGGTTGAACCATATGCACCATGAGTAACTCTATCCATGTAATCATGGCTTATTGGAATATTCATCTCAGCAATTCTTCGATAATCATTTTCAAAATTACGCTTTGAACCACCAGAAGGAGAAACGCTGTCTGTAGAATTATTATTTAAAAAATACTGAATTGGTTCTTGCGAATTTAATGTATCTAGTGAAACAAAGTTGTACCCATAACGACTTTCATAGAAAACATAAGTTGGCGACTTACCTTTGTTTTGAGCATGCTTTAAAAGATAATTTATATTACGGACTGGTGACCAGAAGTTTGAAACAAATTTAAGTTTATTACTTGTTTCTTCAATAAGAATTTCTTTATCACTTGATAATTCATCTTCACCTTTAATTAAAGTTTTAGCAATATCTGAAATTAAACCATCATAACCTTTTGAGATTTTAGTATTGATATCAGCGATGGCTTCAATTGCAATAAAGTGTAATTGGTAAACCATACTACGCTCAGCCATTACTTCGCGATCTGCCATTTTATAGATGTAGAACCTACCCTGAATAACACCAGTCTTTGGTTTAGATTCATCTAAAGTTGGTGTGAATAGTTTTAAGTCAATAACCTCTTCACCAACGAATGGAAAGTTGCTGGCAAAGTCAAGAGATTCTTGGAAGATTAATGAACCCGAAATAAAGGGTGAAAACATATCTTCAAAAATTTGAATCGTTACCAATTGATTGGCCACATTAAATTTCTTATTGGTGATCAGGGAAGTGATTGTTACCTCAGCGACATTAATGTCACCAGCATATCTTAATTGTTTTGAACTTCCAGTAGCAGTAGATTGCGTTGCCATAATTAAGTTTTCATTAATTTAGTGAACTCGTTCATTATTTGTTCAATGAGTGCCTTTGAAACTATTTTGATAGTGCGTTTTGTTTCATTAATACGATCTTCATGTGTAATATTGTCTATAGATATTGCTGACGGATAATCTGAGTTTACAACAAATCCATCCGCATCTTCATAGTGATGAATTGAATAAACTGCATTGGTACCATATTTGTCTTTACAATATTCAATCAATCTATCATAAGGCAATGGCCAATCATTTAAATAATCAAAACGCTGATTAACAATCATTAATGCCCAATGGAGATCTGGTCTATCGTATAGTTTTTCAGAAACTATTTCTGGGGTTTCTCCATCAACAATATCGTATTCATCGTATAGACTAATATTTTCTAAAACACTTTTAAGAACTCGTACGTTTGCAGTAATGTCGCGAACAACAAATACTTTCTCTTCACCCGAACTTCCAACTCGGAAGTTATAAAGCATCTCTGGTAGTTTTTCAAAATAAGCCATTAGAATTTGTCCTGAATTTGTGCTTTTGTCAAGATTGCCAATTCCAAGAACGATAGAGTTACGTTAATCTGAGTTGGCATACCACCTTCAAATGTATTAAACATACCATTCGGTGTATAATTAACAGTTAAATCTTTTAATACGCAAGATGTGTGACGATGTAAATTTAAGTTTTCCACGCCACCCTGATAGTAATAAATGTCAAACTCAGAAGGATAGATGAATACGAAGTTGTTTAAATCTTTGTATTCTGGGTGCATGTGTAGTTTAAACGTATTAATTATTTTTATTACATTATCAGCTTCGTCTGCATTTCTTGGAGAGAATTGATAGTCAAACGTAAATTCACGGAAGTTTACGTTCTTAAAGATTTGCTCTTTCTTTGGATTTGATGCTAGACCAGAAGCTGCAGATAATGCTGCACCACCTGGAGCCTGAAGAGCCATACTGGTTAGAATTGAACCAGCTGTACCCATTAGATTAGATTTAGCACCACCAGTAGTGGCTGCTTTTGCAACTTCTCTATTCGCCATGGCTGCTGCTTGAAAAGCAAATGTGTCATCAGTTGCCCAGTCCATAGAGTAACGAATGTTTAATTGGTTTGGTACATGCAAGGCGACAGCTGTAGTAATACGTTTCTGTTGACGAGCCATACCACCAGATGCAGCGGCAACTGTACCACCCTGAACTGCACCAGCTGCTCCACCAACTAATGCTTTCTCACCAGCATCTTTCCAAGAACCTTTACCACCAGTCAATAAAGTTTTTGCACCCTCCAGTCCAACACCAGCTACAGCACCCTGTGTGGCTTGAGCAGCACCACCTTCTAGTTTACTTAGATCTTGTCCAATAAGGTCGCCACGTAATCTTGGAGGAATATCACCATCTACTACAGTTACTGCTTTATCTGCGAGTAACTTAGAATCATCTGCCACGTTAATATAAAACACAACATAATTACCACCATAAACACCCTTGTTATCGTAAAGATCTTCTGGATAAGTTGTGCTAGTTATATTGTATTTGTTTGATTCAAACTTGGTATTCATACCAGTATTTTGAATATTTTTACCGTCTGCATTAAGTCTTGAGCCACCACGTGCTGGGCTCAGCTGTTTATTGTTCGAATCTTGGATAAATTGGGATGCCATAGTTTTCTCTAAATTGGTGGCTTATACATTATTTAGGCTCTCTCGGTTGGTCTAAATATAAATGATGTTATTTATTTCTATTAGTATTTATGTTCCATAAAAGACGATTCGTGCCAGTGTTTCCCGAGAAGTATAGCGGAGACCCAACGAACATCATAATGAGGAGTTCTTGGGAAACCAGATTTGCCTCGTGGTGTGATAAGAATCCATCAGTCATAAAATGGAAGTCGGAAGAAACAGTAGTTCCATATCGTTGTCCAACTGACGACAGAATACATCGTTATTTCGTGGACTTTCAGATTCAGATTCGGAATAAAGAAGGTTTATTAAGAACCTATCTCGTAGAAGTTAAACCAGCTTCGCAAACAGTTCCACCAATATATCCTGGGAAACAAACTCAGAGATACCTGAACGAATCTATGGCTTTTATCAAAAATCAAGCTAAATGGAAAGCAGCCACTGAGTATGCTAAAGATCGTGGCTGGGAATTTAAAATAATTACCGAGCATGAACTTGGTATTAAATGACCTAAATAATTGAATGGCTACAACACCCAAAAATCCTACGATGCATGACGTCTTTGAGCGTAATAAATACGACCTCAAAACTTCGCTAAAGAAATCTCGTGCATGGTACTCTCAACAGGTATTGCTTCTTGGTAAGCAAGGAATCACACCACAGAGATTAATGCGAGAAGATCTTTCTTCTCTAAAGTCACGTATTATTCCTGGGAACCTGTATATGTTCGCATATGATCCGAAACTAAAAGCAACTCTACCTTACTATGATAGATTTCCTTTAGTTTTCCCATATGCTTCAGTTCCTGGAGGATTTATGGGTTTAAATATGCACTATCTTCCATACCCACTACGTATTCGTTTACTGGATAATTTGTTGGTATTCAAGAACAATGATAAGATGGACGGAACCACTCGATTAAAATACTCATGGTCGTTGATAGCTAATGTTGCTAAATTTAGAATGGCTGAACCATGTATTAAACATTATCTTTTACCACATGTAAAAACTGCTTTTAAGAAAGTCGATGTTAATGATTGGGCAACCGCAATGTTACTCCCAGTTGAACGCTTTATAAAAGCACCCAAAGAAAAAGTATGGAAAGACTCTCAGGCTAGCATATGAATATTTCAGATTTCGTATCATCAATCGGTAAAGCTGGTTTAGCCAGATCAAATCGATACACAGTAGAAATGTCTCTACCAGCAACGACTTATAATAATAACGATTATAGAAAAATGTTATTGTTATGTGAGTCGGTACAGTTGCCTGGTTTAAACCTTAACACTGCTCAAACTAGAACATTCGGTGAGATTCGTGAGATGCCTTATGAACTTAATTTTGATCCAATTCAACTTGGTTTTTATGTAGATGGCGAGATGGTCATTAAAGGAATCTTTGATCAATGGATTCAAAGTGTTCAACGTGGTAATACTCGTAACTTTAATTACTATGAAAATTATATTGCACAGACAGTTAAAATTAATGTTGAAGATCTAACAGATGATGTGAAATATATCGTAACTCTTTATGAAGCATACCCTAAAACTGTAACTCCAGTTCAAATGGGATATGATCAGAAAGATATTATGAAACTACAAGTTACTATGAATTATAAATTCTGGAGAAGTGAAATTGTTTCTCGTTCTGAACCAGCAGATAGACCAGCAAGCATTAGTAGAAATCTGCCTCCTGATTTCTTTGCTGAAGAACAAAACTATGAAACTACAATCACTAACTTCACAGATGCGATGGGCAACGTAGCCTATAACTTCCCATAATTATAAAAATAAAGGAAACCAAATGGCAGAATTAAGCGCAAGCGAACAAAAGAAAGAAGATTGGATGAATTCAAAATGGCGTCCAATGATGGGTTGGATGTATATGGGCGTATGTATGTTTGACTTCGTGATTGCCCCAGTTATGTGGAGTTTATTACAATCATTGAGTCATGGTGCAATCGGCACTCAATGGCAGCCACTAACGCTCCAAGGTGCTGGATTATTCCATATCGCCATGGGTGCTGTTCTCGGTATCGCTGCTATGGGTCGCACTCAAGAAAAATTAGCAGGAGCAAACAATGGCGGAATCTCCCCTACACCAAGCATGCCTTCAACATCTAGTCCTGCGCAAGCAGGAGGATTCGGATTCCCATCCGCAACTCCAGCACCAATTCCGAGACCAATGCCAATTGCAAGTACTCCAGCAGCTGGATTTGGTGGAGGATTCGGTTTGGATCCCAATGACCCACCAGTAAGAAATACACGAAACGATTAATATGAAAATTGATGATAGATTATCTGAAGTCTTTGATACACAACTCGTTACAAAGACAACAGCTGACGGTGATATGATTGATGCGCAGACTGGCGAAATAATCCAGTCTGCCGAAACAAAAATTGAAAATGACTACGATACAACTCGTACCAACCTTCGTGAATTACTAACAACTGGTCAGAGTGCTCTAATGCATGCTCTTGACGTAGCTAAACAATCTGAACACCCACGTGCTTTTGAAGTTGTGGGTAATCTTATGAAACAATTGGCTGATGTAAACCAACAACTCATGGACTTACATCAACAAAAAGCTAAATTGGATGCACCTAAGAATAAAGATACTAAGGTGACAAACAATGCTATCTTTGTTGGTAGCACTAGTGAGTTAGCGAAAATGATACAGAATATGAACAAGGAGAAATAAACAATGGCTTTACCATCACAAATCACGCCAGTCTATTCGTTGAAGATTCCTTCAACTGGCAAAGAAATTAAGTATCGTCCTTTTTTAGTTAAAGACGAGAAAGCACTTTTGATTGCTCAGCAGTCAGAAGATTTAGAAGTAATGATATCAACATTGAAACAAGTAATTGTTTCATGTATTTCTGATGATATCGATGTTAATGCTTTAGCAATTTTTGATTTAGAATATATTTTCTCACAAATTAGAGCGAAATCGGTTGGTGAGTATTCTGACTTAGTGTTTACTTGTGGTCATTGTGATAATGAGAAAAACAAATATAATATTAAGTTAGATGTTTCTACTTTAGAAGTTACTAAAAACCCAGAACATACAAATAAGATTCCTTTGTTTGACAACGTGGGAGTTATGATGAAGTATCCTTCGTTGGATATTCTTAAGAAGATTGATAAAGGGTTTGATGATCCAGAAAATGTGATTGACATTATTACTGATTGTATTGATGTTATCTATACAGACACTGAATTGTTTCACTCTAAAGAACAAACAAAGAAAGAACTAAAAGAGTTTCTTGAGAATTTAACAAAAGATCAGTTTGGTAAACTGGAAACATTTTTCGCAACGATGCCAAAGTTTCAGAAGTTAATTGAGTTTGATTGTCCAGCATGTGGTGGTCATAATAGATTAATGTTGGAGGGCGTCCAAAATTTTTTCTAGTACTGCTTTGTCATGATAGCTTGGCTAACTATTATAAAACGAATTTCGCGATGATGCAGTACCACAAATACAGCCTATCAGAATTAGAAGATATGATTCCTTTTGAAAGAGAAGTTTATATCGCAATGTTAATGCAACACTTAGAGCAAGAAAAACAAAGATTAGAGAGTAAGAAGAATGCCTAACGCTAACGTAATTTCTTTTAATGACGCAGTTCTAGAACTGCAGCGTCTAAACAAGACTGCTTCAAATCAAGAGAAGTATGCCAAAGATGATTCCAAGATTCAACAGGTCATGGTTGCTCTAGATGCTAGAGGTGATCAAGAAGGTCAGCGTCAGGAAGAAATTGAAAATAAACAAGAGAAACATCAGAGTAAGATGGAAGAATCTCTTATTCAGATTCGTAATATTATGTCTGATATCTCTAAAACAATTGGTGTTGCATTATCATCAAGTATTGGTGGTGCCTCAAATGTAGGATCTGCTTTATCTAAAGGTACTGAGCTAACAGAAACTCAACAAGAAGAAGCCAAAGCCAAAGCAGACGCTGATAAAGAACAGCATGTATTACTTAATAAACTTATCGAAGGTATTTCTGGTTTAAAGAAATCTACTGATGATGGATTAAGTAAACTCGGACAAACTTTCAAAGAAGGTTCCGCTGGTGGTGGTGGAATAATGGGTGGATTATCAAGTCTACTTGGTGCTGGTAAAGATTTAGTTGGTGGTGGTATTAAAGGAATCGGTGGTAAAATAGCTGGTGCTGCACGTGGTGGTCTTGGAATGATTTCTCGTGCTGGTCCACTTGCTGGTATCGCTGGTCTTGGACTTGCAGGATTTAACGTAGTCAACGACGTAATGGGTAATATTGACCAATCAAATGCAGTTGAAGAAAATGTTAAATCTGGCGCACTAACTCGTAGTGAAGGTAATGTGCTTCAGGGAGAAGCACTTGGTTCTACTGCTGGAACTGCAGCTGGGGCAGCTATCGGTGGTATCGCTGGTTCTGCTCTTGGTCCACTTGGTACTGCAGCTGGTATGTGGTTAGGTTCAAAGGCTGGTGGTTTTGTTGGTGGAGTTGCAGGTAAGTATGGCGTAAAGGCATACCAAGGTATCAAAGGTTTATTTGGCTTTGGAGAATCCAAACAAGAAGAAGCTGCTAAGATGTCTCCAGAGCAAAAAATGATGCAACAATATGCTTCTGGTGAAATTAATGTTGATGAATATAACAAACGAATGAAGTTACAAACTGAGGGTGGTTCAGCTACTCCAGAAAAATTACCAGTATCAGCATCTGCCAAGAAAGAAGATTACTATTATGATTCTAATGGTGTAAGGTTAAAGAAACAAGCAACAGTTTCTGGTAAAGATTTAATGACTCCAGTAAACTCAGAAGTTCCTCCAGCTATTCAGGCTGCAGTTTCTGCAGATGCTTCTTTATCTCCAGGTGAACAGATTGTTGCACCTTCTAACATTGTGGCTACTCCATCTCAACAACCAAAATCTGGGGGAATGTGGGATTCAATAAAATCAATGGGTGCCACTGCTTTAGGTGGAATCAAATCTGGTGCTGAATGGGTAGGTAATAAAGCATCTGCTGTAGGTGGCACAATTGCAAACAAAGCATCTGAAATTGGTAGTGGAATTAGTAGTTGGTTTAGTGGCACACGAGTTGGTCAGGACTTAGCTAAACGTAATGTCGGAGTTGGTTATAATGGAAAAGGTGTAGCTGGTGGTGAAGAGCTAGTTGGATCCAAAACAAGTTTAGATGAAAAGAGTGATGCCAGTGGAACTAGTAGTACACTTAGCCAAGGTATTACTGTTGAGAAATCTGCTCTCGGTTCTTCATGGTTAGGTAGAATGATCGCTGGTAAAGGTACGCAAACTGAAAGTTTTGTTTCTGAATCTTCTACTAGTGGTTCAAATGCAGATGGTTCAGATAAAGAGTTTAAATCTGCACAAACTCTTGGTCAACGTAAGAGTGGTGGATGGTTTGGTAAAGATGAATATTCTTTAACAGATCCAGCGACAGGTGAACAGGTTTCTGTTGATAAATCTACTTACATGAAGGCAAAAGATATTGCATCAAAAGGTGGTGGTGATACTGCTGCAATCAGTGGATTAATTGCCAAAGACCAAGCAGCTAAAGAAGCTGCATCAATGGCACCAGCAAATACAGCAATGGGTGATCAGGTTTATGGTGCTTCTGCGGAAACAATGAATGCACGTGATGATCTGGTAAATAAGAATACTGGTGGAACTGCAGTTGTCAATGCACCAACTACTGTCAACAATACAACTCAACAGTCAAGTGTAATAAGATCTCCAATTCGAAATGAAGAGAATAGTTTGAACCGATACTATGGTTCACGAATGGGTGTCTATTAAATGACAAAAAGCCACCGCAAGGGTGGCTTTTCTTTTTACTAACTGCTCAATTATTCTTCTTGAGCAATCTTCTTAAAGTAAGACATTACATCTTCATCGTCGTCAAGGGAAACTTCCTTTGACTTTGGTGCTGGCGCAGATTTAATCTGTGGAGCAGCAGCCACTGGACGATCTTCTTCTTCAGCAATCTCAGCTGCAGACTTTGAAGAGAATGCATCACCAGAAAGAACTTCTTCAAGTTTCTTCTTCAACTCATCATAAGATTTAAAGTTCTTGCGATCAGTGAATTCTGATAACTTGTGTTGAGCATTTACAACAGCCAACAACTTATCTTCATCTTCAGTTACAGGACTTGGATCCTGGAATGCAGACTCATCATAGTTAGTGTAGCCATCTTTCTTACGCATGCGCAACTTGAAGTTTGCACCTTCCCAAAGATCAAACACATTTACTGGTGTTTCATCTTCATAAGTTGGACGAGCCTTGTCCATAATCTTATCAAAGATTTTCTTACCAAACTTAAATAAGACAACCTTACCTTCATTCTCTGGATGCTTTGGATCAGATACGATCAAAACATTGGCAATGAAAGATAGGCGACGCTTCTGCTTACGAGCAATCTCTTTGTTTGCTTCAGAACCAGAGTTCCAAAGTTTAGTGTTCAACTCACCTACTGGATCGTTTTCACCAAGAGTTGTTAGGGAGTTCTCAATGTACCACTTACCAGTTGGTCCTTGGAAGCCATGAGAAAACAAACGTACCCAAGGCAACTCATCACCTTCTACACGAGGTAGGAAGCGAAGTGTGGCTGTGCCATTACCTGCTTTGTCGCCTTCAAGTTTCCAGAAGCGATCGTCAGCATATGACTTGGTTTCGGTTTGGGGATTGGCAATCTTTTCGAATTCTCCAGCGATTTTGCCGAAGTCTGAATTGCGCATTTTGCGGAGTGTTTGAATGTCCATCGTATTTCCTTTGTATTAAAAGTATTAATTAGTATCGTCTTGTTTTATATGTTGAATAAAGATTTCATCAGTTATATCATCTATCTCATCGACAAATGGATCATCATATTCTTCATCAACATAACTATTTAGCGTTTTCATACCACCACCTTTTTTACCAGTGGGTTTCCCAGAACGCTGGCTGGAAAATTCGTCATCAAATTTCTTTGAAGTTTTATGGAATGTCTTGCCCATATTATAACTCTTTAATTTCTTGCTTAAATTGATTGTATACGTTTAAAACTTTTTCTTTATCGTACTTAACAAATCCGTTAATTTTTTCAACTTTACGGATCTCATTTTCCCATAACAAAAGCATAGAACTATGTTCTTTCCACGCACCAAGTAAATTCTCGAAGTCATCTAAAATCCTAAGGGTTTCAATACCAATTTGTTTTCCAAGGTATAGGTTAAGTATACTTGGATATTGATTGCAAGTAAAGTTTAAAATTGAATCTTCTTTAAGTTTGCGTTTGTATGCATCCATTAAAATTTTATTACAATCATCTGCAAAGATTTTTGTAATAGATTGCTTACGTTTATTCCATTCTATTAAATACGTCTCAGCTTCTTCTGTTGCATAAACCATATTCTCATTACCGTATGCAAAATTTGCAACATAGTATTGTATCAATTCTTTATCAACAGGAAACTTACGAGCCAACTTCTCAAAAACATATCTATCGTTGCGTGCATTAAATGCTTCACGAGTTCCCTTTACGGAACCTCTGTTTTTGAAAACATCGAAAGAATCTTTTGTGAAGTGTAACTTAATAGCAATGTAATACTTAAATGCTTTAAATCCGTCCACTGTTTTTCTTCCTACATTCATTACGAACATCTGGTGGAAAATCTGGGGAGATCTCCGCTAATCGACAATCATATACAACTGTACCATGTCTTGGCATTAAGAGAAAGAACAATCCCCAAAATACCAAAACAAATACTACTGCAAATGCAATGAAAGTATACTTAGACATCTAACTGTGCCTGTTTAGGTAAGTAGTTTAAATCGCGAAAGTTCATTTCAATCTTTTCTTTGAGAGACTTATTGATTAGAGATTTAACATCTTCTGGTTCAAGATAATTTTCTTTACAATACTCAAGTACTGCATCCATATGATTGACTCTCTTTTCTTTCACTAATTGTTCTATGTGCAAAGAAAATTCGTTTGAGTTTTTAAACATTATGCTTTCTTCATGTAATATTCTGCAGCTTTGATAACCTGTTGTAGTTCACCATATTCACGCATCTTCTTTTTATAAAGATCCCAAATTGGTGTAGAAGTCTTTTCTGGATCCATCTTACGCTCAAACTTATCTAGATACATACTGAAGAATTTATCAAGACGCATGCGTTCAACAATAAGTTGACCATAGATGTTTTTAATACCAACATAGTTACGATCAGTAGCCAGTGAAACAATTTTTGAGTAGTTCGGATTCATAATATAATTATACCTTATTTATTATTGCAAGACAAGTTTGTTAAGTTACCACCATAGAATGCAACATCCATGATGAGTGAGTCATTTTCATCACGCAGTTTTGCAATCTGTTTCTTCATACACTCTATTTCAGTGTAATACTTATTGCGCAGGATTTCCATCTCTGCTTCTTTCTCGGCACACTTAGTACAAAATTCAGACATTTTCATCTCCTCATTGTTGCAATAGCAACTGCTTCTTCATCACTAAAAATTGGAACTGCATTTGATTTATGCATCGTACCAATACCTTTGATTGCAGTACCAGTATAAACTGGATTTGGTTTTAGTGCGCATGCACCACCAGTAAAAGGAAGACTCGGAATCTTAGGTGTCTCACGACAGGCAGGTCTTCCAAGTGAGTATACATCACTGAGTGATTGCTTTGGTTTCACAATCGTCTTTGTGGCATACTTCTTAAGTAACGCTTCCCAATCTGCTCGCAACTCACGTTGTTTCGCATTCGGTTTACGTTTTTTTGATTTAGCTGGTCCAGTGTTAATCATCTGCATAATATAATTATACCTGAAAGTTGAATTAAAGGCAAGCGGAAAATTGTTTTAGATTTTTGACTTCGAATTCAGCCCATTTCTTTTCAGCAGTTGGGGTGAATTTGGAGTCATCTTTCCTAGAAAATGCAAACGTAATTCCAGCTTTGGTCATACGCTTTTGCCATGTAGGAAAGGGAATAACAAAGAACCGCATCGTGTCATTGCCATTCTTATCGATGTGAAGAATGCAAACTCTAAGAGCACCAGTTTTGTTCTTGAGTGCAGTTGGACTTAGTGTGGCTAAAATAGATTTATACATCTTACCTTTATGACTATTACCAGAACTTCGGTAACGAGCAGTCATAAATTTGATTTCAGATCCATCGGAAAGATCCATACCAACTTCAGTACTTCGCTTCAACTTCTTGTTGACGCTGGTTACTGCATTTTCAAGTGTAGTTGAAATTGACAAATAACCTTCTTCGGCTAGCATGAGTGCTTGGTCTAAAGTTACGTTGGATTTTGTTTTAACGAATGGCCAAAGATGTTTCACTGCCAGCATGTCAGACTGTGCGGCATTCTCGGTGTGATTAGTTGCCATGATTAAACCACCTTACTCAATTGGATTTCAAAAGAATGTTTTTGCATCTTGTGGTCGTAGTAACGAACCGTAGTTGCAAACCCAGCATTTTTACCCATGCATTCGAACACATAAAAAAGTGCGTCATTTTGCATTGAGAAGTCACTTGAACGTCTTTGCTTGATAGCTGTTGACGTAGTGTAGTAGGAAACACCATTCACGATAGCACGGATCTTCATAACAACTCCTTTTCAATCATCATAATAACTATTATACTACGATCTTGAATTAAAGTAAATACCCCTGCGGAGCCTGTGTCCGTCAGGGGTACCAATCCCTTACTATACTGAGGGGATTACTTTTTTGGGGTTATATCAACTTTGCCATGGCTTGCAGCATAAGCAATGCAAACGCTATCAGAAGACTCATAGGCACATCGAACCGAAACTGGGTCAATTCCCTTAACGATTGCGGATTCAATGTTAGACTTCATTGCATTAGTCTTGTGGAGATTGTAGTAAGTTGCACAACACATACCAGTGACAGAAACTAAAACAATACCAATTACAAAAGACAAAGATTCACTCATAATCAACTCCTTAATTTTTAAGATTTTACCAAGAACCATCATCGACAATTATCCTTATAGAAATTGGCAATAACGAAATAAAAACACCACGCATATTTGGATTTAATTCATCTGGATGCATGAACTCAAAACTTACTCTCCAATGACATGGGTTAAGTGCGAAACTAACCCATATCCCAGAATAACGAATGTACTTACTTAAGATCTTTAACATCGTCGCATATTCCTAACTTTTTCGCTTCGAGTGCACTCAACCAGATGTCCTGTGGCGGAAGTAGATATTCTCTAATTTGTTCTTCCTTTAATCCAGTACATTTCTTGTAGTGTGCAATCATACGCTTTGTGGTTAAATCAAACTCTTTAATTTGAGCAAACAACTCATGTTCCTTACCAAACGCACCCCATGAGTATTGATGAGAAAGAATTGACGTGTTTGGAGTAAGAATTCTTTGCCCATTTGTTCCAGCAATAAAAATCATTAATCCAGCTGAGGCAACCTGACCAAGTCCAATTGTTCTAATAGGAATTGAGGAACCACGCATGGCATCAACTAAAGCAAAGGCAGCATTAAGGTCGCCACCTGGAGAAGTGATAATCATGTTCATCATCTCTGGACGTTCTTCGGCAAAGTTCGCCTCAAATATCCACTCAACCGCATTCTTTGAAGTACTAAGAGTTACTTCTTCCATCAGAAGAAAGAACGAATGTCTTGAACTCTCTTCCTTTAGTGCTAGGTTTAGTTTTTCCATCATTATTTTTACCACCTTCTTTATAAAAAATATGTCGCCCAATTACAGTAGTTTTTTGTAACTTCCATTTCGGATTTACGTAGTCAGCATGATAATATAGAGCACCTTTAGTAATGTCCTCTAAGTTTTCATAGTTTGCATAAACGTGTAACGCCACGTCTAATGCTTTATCATATACAATACTCTTTTTGTTTGTATTAACTGGCATACAAAACCAAGAGAATTGACAAGTCCCAACAGTTCTCTGTTTTACAACTCCGCAAATGTCTTTGGGAAATCGTGGGTCTTGTGTTCTATTTAATGTTACTAGAGCAACAGCAACCTTTCCTTCTTCTGATTCATAGCCAGCCTCATGGTAAATGTTTTCTGCTAAACAATCGACCTGATGTCTAGCATCTTTTGTTAGCTCTGTATAACGAATATCAAATAGTTTAAAATTTGATGGATAAGCAGTTGCGAAAATTGTTGAAGCAACCATTATCGAAATTATTAAAAGTATTTTTGTATATACTCGCATAATTCTCCTTAATTAGTTAAGAAAGAGAGCGGATGCTCTCTTTCAATCCCGTATCAAGTGGACTTTTTGCTAGTCTTTGTAATATCTGTTGGGATGTTTGAAACGAAACCATTCAAGGCAGTTGCCTTTGCAATGATATCATTTTCGGATGGGATAGCAGGGAAACCTGGATGATCAGGGATCGTGCCTCCATTGAGTTTAGCAGATTCGACCTTCATGTGCCAGTCGTTGCTAATTTGTTCACGCTTACCGAAATACTCATCGTTAAGCATGTCTTTCGCCATTTTTAATAATTCAAGGCGAATCTCGAATGGTGTCATATTAGACATAATAATACTCCTTTGTGTTGTGTTATGTGTAATGAAGGTTTTATTGGGATCCTTCAACCCACTGTGTATATTATTTAGTAGTCTCTGCTTTTTTCTTTGGAGTTGGACGAGTCTTGTCTTTAAGATTCTTGTCACAAACTACTTCTTTACTTGGCACACATTTAGCTGGTGCTTTTTTAGTTTCAGCTGGTTTCTTTGGTGCATCTGCCGCAAATGCAGTGGAAGCAAAAGCCATGGCTAGAATTGCTAATAATTTTTTCATTTTTCTATCCTTATTGCGTTAAAAGTAACATCTGGGTAAGCATCAAAAATCTCATTCCAAATTCTACGCCAGTTTTTTAAAAATCTATCACCAGTTTTATCTTCTTTGAAAACAAAGTCATCAGTAGATGATGCAATGTGGTCTTCAAAAATAGAATCACATCCCCATATATGTATTTCATCAAATCCACCATACTCAAGAAGGTAATCAGCTGCATAGTGTGCAGTGTTATACCATTCTTTGGGTTTAAACACATGATGAATATAAAAGAGATGATCAATACGCAACTCTTTCATTTTTTCCCATGCTTTAGTGCTAATGATAACTGGACACTGAACTAATTTAGGATTTGATTTTAAAACCCAAACAATTTCTTCATCACAAATTACCGTGGCGTCAACACTAAATTCATTTCCAGGAATATTACATCCAATAACAAAATCGCCTGTCCTATCATATGCTTTCTTACTAGGACCATTCCCTATAACTACACCAATCATATACGCTTTAGGGTTACTGTTTTATTTTCTATAATTGCTTTGGATTTATATTTACCATAGACGTATACAAAAGTATAAATTTCAGCATGTGGAATAATTTGTTCAATCCACCATTCTAAATCTTTTTGAGTCACATGTGAGTTGCGTCCATCTGGTAAAAATGAATCAGCTGGAGCATTACAAATACCTAGGTAGACAAACTTAGTTGCTTTGTTATAAATCTCTTTAATAACTTTTTGTAAATCTTCTTCTTCAATGTGCTCAAGAACATCCGTACAGATTACTGCGTCAAACTTACCCCTCGGCATTTTTGAATATTCTTTAATAGCTGGATCATACAAAGAAGGCATTATTCCACCAAAGTATTCTTGATGGATGTTTTCTTGAAAATACTGAACACCTTTACCACAACCATAATCGAGAATAGTTTCACATTTCGTGTTTACTAGAAACTGCTGAATACTTTCTTTATGTATAGTTAATGCAGATCCAGAATAAAGATTTTCATCTTCATGCATTTGTTTATACTGATCAATAAGATTCATTTAATTCTCGATTATGCTCTAATTGTAAAACCGTACTCTGTGGGCAGAGTACGGCATACTTCAACTAATTACTTCTTAGCTTCTTCTTTTTTAGCAGCTGGAGCAGGTGCTGCTTTAGCATCTACTTTAGCTGGTGCAGTTGCTGCAGGTTTAGCCTCAGCTTTCTTTTCATCTTTCTTAGCTGGTTCAGCAGCAAAAGAAGTCAAAGCAAAAACAGATAATACGATTGTGAATAATGATTTCATTTTAAGTTTCCTTTAAGTAATAAAAAATAACCGCATATCAGTTTCGTCACTTTTTATTAGTACAAGAGCCATTGGGCATCGGTAGCTAATTTAGAGCAAAGACTAACTAATAGGTGATGGTTTTGAAGAGACCATCAACTCTCAAATTAGAACGAGTACTTCAAACCAGCAGATATAGTGCTTCCGTCTAAAGACTTAACACGTGATTGTCCTGCCTGATAACGATAATCAATAGTCGCTGCAATTTTGGTGGTAACTGGAATAGAAACACCAGCACCCACTAAAGCTGCATAACCATCATTTGAGTTCTTCTGATCTAAATACGCAACACCTGCTTTTGCAGAAAGAGTTGCAGAACCAATTTTAGTGACGTCATAAGAACCCATTACTGTATACTTATCAAGGTCAATACCTTTGCTATAACGATCAAAGCCAGCAGTTACACCAACTTTATCAAATTTCTGACCGAGTGATACACCATAACCAGTGCGATCTGTGTTAGCAGAATCAGTGCTGGCATTGACACCTACTTCAACTGCATGAGCCGAGAATGCTGCCAATAGTGCTGTTACTAAGATTACCTTTTTCATACTGTTTCCTTTTTAAAAATAATATGGTAGGTTATTCTGTTACGAGGAAACCCACCGAAACCCTAAGCAGTGTTTAGGCTGCTAATGCGAACTGTGCGTCGTTTGCGTTTACGTTGTTTTACTTTTAACGAGTATCTGTCTCGTGCTGTCCACGCATTTACTTATTGCCCTGTCGAAACCTAGTCACCCCCATCAGAAGTATATTGCCACAACACCGCAGTTTCTACTTTGTTGTGTTTGCTACCAAACTGGTTCGTCAATATACTTTTGGTGGAGGTGGGGAGAATCGAACTCCCGTCCAGAACACCTTTCTCTTTGCTTCATACAGCAATACTGTTTAGTCAGCTACTCTTAATAAAGTAACACGACCATTCGCTCCAGTGACAAGCCTAAACATATCACCCTCTTTCCAACTCTCTGGTAAATTACCCCATCCTTTATCATTCTCATGACCAGAAAGTTTTAATTCACTATCAAACAAAATAACATTGTCATTCAAATCAAAATTGTAGTCAACGTATAACATAAGTATACTCTTTCATTTATTGCAAGTCAAATGTTTTTCATATTGCGATAATCCATTCGCAACTTCTTAAAACCACCTATCCAATTATCACGCTTCTCAATAAACCACCTCGGATCATCATTATCAACTGCCATAATAATAACTAATCTTCCAATGGGAATACCAGTTCGTTCTTCAAACGCCACTGCATATGCTGCAGTCTGCATAAAGTAATTATGAATATCATCTCTATCTTTTGGTTTACTGGAAGTCTTAAAATCTATGACAGACAGTTTACCTTGGAATTCTGCAATACAGTCAACTGTTCCAGCAACTTGTAAGTGGTCTGAATAGAGTGGGTCTTCCAAAGCGTGGATGTTGTCGATTTGGTCGAGTAGGGGTTTGATTGAGTTAAACATCTCTGCATCAAACATATCTGGCTCAGTAGACTCTCCAAGTAAATAAGATTCGCAATAGTTGTGGATTCTTGTTCCACGTGCACTTGCTCTTCCGCTAATTCTATTGGCTTCTGCTTCTCCGACTCTTTTTCGCCACTCCATGATTCCCTTTGCTGAGTGCAATCCAGTAACAGTGGTAACGCTGGGATAGGCTCGACCCGAAGGTGTTTCGTATACCCTTGTACCGTCTGAACTTGTCGTGCGTAATAGTTTAGGGAAATCATGATCAATAAATGTTTTCATTATGTAAGTAAGTGTATTGCCTCATTGTAGTGTTTGATACGATCTTCAAGACCAATATAACCACCATTAATTTTGCGTGTCATTGTTTTGATATCCCCAGCATCTGCTTCTTTGTTCAAACCATTTTTATTCCAGAACCAAATAGCTGACATCAATGCGAAGTCTTTATCTTCAGTAACCCAATCTGGATTATCGAAAAGGTTTTGCCAGTCGTCAAACATATCTTTGGAAAACTGCATATAGTTGTTTTTACCAGTCAATTGGATTGGACCACGTCCACGATATTTCCATCCATCACCAGATTCTTCTGGTCCATTGCCCATACGATTTGAATAAACCTTATTGGCAATCTTTTCTGGTTGACGTGCGTAAGGTGTTGCGGATTCAATTGTTGGGAAATACTTTTTAAATGTACCACACAAACCCTGTGCAGAGTAATTTAAGTTTTCTTGGAAAGTTGTCCAACCACCAGACTCATGGCCACATTGAGCCAAGAATGCTGCAACACGCTGAGGTGTATTGATTTCATATGTTGGGAATACCTGTGCCATAGAATCAGCCCATAACTGTGGGTCTGGATTTCTTGGGAATAACTCATGGAACTGTTCAGCTGTTATCATTTTTTATCCTCGTAATCTTCGTACTTTAATTTAGCCAAGATATAATCTTTAACTAATGATGAACGAACAATATCATCTACAGTAAATTCAATACGAGTAAATGCCTTCATGTGTTGGGCAATATCGAAGAATTTAAGAATACCAGTGACATCATTCTTTCGTTTATTTAGATCAGTCTGACGATAGTCTCCGCACCAGATAATCTTTGACATGTGACCAACACGAGTCATAACTGTGTCAATCTCTTCATAAGTCAAGTTCTGCATTTCATCTACAATAATGATTGCATTATCAAAAGACATACCACGAATAAAAGATGTAGAGATAAACTGAATATGACCCTGTTCTTCTAAACGATCCCATGCATCTTTACGTTCAAATAATTGATGACAAATTTGACGATATGGTTGTCCATAAATTTCCATCTTCTCACCAGCATCACCTGGAAGATGACCCATCTCACGAGATTGAACTGCAGAGCGAACTACAATAATCTTGTTGAAGGGATTTGATTTATCTAATACTTCTTCAATTGCCTTGTATAAAGCAATAAAGGTTTTTCCTGTTCCTGCCACGCCATGTAGTGCAACAAAATAGTCACCACGTTTATACGCTTCATAAAATAGTTTTTGATTTTCTGTTAATGGTTGGAAAGTTTTTAAATTGTCTAATCGTAATCTTAATTGATTGCTAGCAACTGGCTTTGACTCACGTTCTTCATTATGAATTTCTATTACTTTTTTTGCTGCGGAAGTACGAGCCATTAATGTTTCCTTAAATTTGTGATGATAGTTGGTTTAATTCGCTCCCTGGTGTTTTCTCGTGTACTCTTTGTAGAACCTCCTTAAAACCTGTATCCATTTTGCGTGCACCTACTCGCACTGGATCGCAAATCATTGGTGCAGTGATAATGGTTTGTAAATGGGGATTTTCGGCACGATATGTGTCGAGTTCGGCGATCTTCATCATCTTCTCAGTTTCTTCACCTGTTTCAGTATTTCTGAATCGATATATTGGCATAATAACTCCTTGTTCTATTTAGCAAGATGATTATGCTGGAATCATTTTGAACTTGACTTTATTGTTGGCTATCAAAGAAACAGCTTTATGGTTTTTGTTGCGCCATGCTTCTACGAACCAGTTTGGAATTGGTCTATTCGTCCAAACAGCAAATGGTTGTTTGTCATTAATGTAATAATTATGATATGCTTGAATAGAGTCAGTTGGTACTTTATATTGTTCTGGCATACACTGTGGCATTGGAGTTGCAATACCTACTGGAATATTAGTTGGTGGGAAAGACAAAAACGGAATCAATCTTTCTGCAACATGGTTCTTTCCATAGCGAAATGTATATTCTTTCATGAGATCACGCCATAGATTGTATAACCACCAGTAATTATCTAGTGACTGACGGCACCAGATACCAGATGGATGTTTCATGTGTGATGCCATGTATAAATTATCTTCACGTACGTCATCTAACTTCCAGCGCATTGCTTTACGACCAGAAATAGACTTACCTTCATACTCATACCCATCGAGTAAACGATGTGCAGTAGAAAGAAGTTGTGCGTATTCCAAAATCATCTTAACAACATGTTTGTCAAGATGTTGTTTAGCACATTCTTGTGTATCTTCATGAAGATAAAATATATTCATAGTACAAGCATTCGAATTAAACCTACCATATCAATTGTAGTTAGCAAGAGATAGTTAGCCAACATCCCAAAAGATTTCCGAGTATAAGCGCACCAAGCATAAATTGCGCAACCAGCAATCCAGACAGGATAAAGAGCAAGCAATGGAGGATTGGGTACTGTGATCGCCATTGTAAGAGAGCAAAAAATGCTGATAGCCCAAGCAAGCAACTCGAGAACGAAACGAGAACGATTTGAATTCCAGTCATCTTTAATCCATTGTAAAGTTGGTTGAAAAATATCATGCATAATTTATTCTCAATGCGTCTAATCCACGAACACCACGAATGGTGTCATGGATTTGCTGAATTGTATCAGAGGATTTAGTATGTAAAATACCATGACCACCTTTAACAACAAAAGGATTAATACATCCTGGAGAATCGTCAACTAGTATTGCTCGATCATGAGCATACTTCGCTTTCTCTTCTTTGGATCTTACAAAGTTTGCTTTGTAAGGAATGTTCCATTTATCTAACCACTTTTGTTTTTGTCTTTTTGCTTCGTTACCCTGATCAGCTTCGAATGTACCCATTGAAGTAAGAATCTCAATGTTGATACCTTCAAGTTTAGTCACGTAGTTTAGTAACTCTTGAGTGTCTGGCATAAATTCCAGATCTTCAAAAATTTGATAATCCATGACTGCTGATCGGAATCGCTTCCCATCAGTTGCATGTGTGCGTAAAGAACGATATGCTTTGTCAAAGTTGCAAAGCACTCCGTCCATGTCTAAGTATAGTGTAATCATAATATAATTATACCTGAAAACTGAATTAAAGTCAAGCGACAAATTTCGCAAAATTCGGTGGCTTCCAACCCTCTGGTTTAAGGATCTTGCCATCTTCACGACGAATAACCTTACCAGTGATAGGGTCAATTTTGGATAAGTTACTTTTTGCACCTTCATCCCATGCAGATTCGCAATCCCATCCACGTGCCTTCATGTAACCGATAATGACCCACATTATATCAAAGCAAGCATCGAGT